>ERZ827524.149-NODE-149-length-98713-cov-8.238227_pt1 | contig 98713 bp, 106 predicted proteins | sample MGYA00519702_ERZ827524 | MGnify/ENA primary metagenome ERZ827524 (study PRJEB31778, sample SAMEA3449341) | human gut metagenome | biome: human gut; feature: human-associated habitat; material: faeces | place: United Kingdom | collected 2010/2012 ...
TTTGTTGTAGATCAGCCTGCAGCAACCAAGTGTCCGGTCTATTAAGTTTTTTTGTCCTTTGGTCGGGTACACCCGGAACTTAATGCCTTTTTGCATATATATATTTCTCCTAACACGGGACTATCATCCGCACGGTTAAAACCGTGGGTTTTCTCGTCCTATTTGTTTATAAGCCTCATAACCAGATGGGAGATCTTTGGTTTTAACACTCATCCCGACATTTTTTGAATCGGTTACTCTCCATTCAGACAGATTGTAATTCCCCAAGTCATATGTACAGGTAAGAGAAAAATCTTCTCCTTTTACAGCAAGCGTCTGTGTTAATTCTGGTCTTTTTATTCCATCTGCACCTGTTGACATATGTATGGTGTCTGTTTCTGTATCTCTTTCTACTACTTCCTGTCGGTAAGTACATCCTGTCAAAAGAATGATCATACAGGCTAATGCGATTATGTATTTTTTCATTTATTGTTTCTCCTTTTTACGCTACTAATATCGTTACCAACGTCCCAACAAAAAATGTTACGCAAGCTGCTACACGAGCTGCAATAGATATATTATAAAACACTTTGCAGGTATATTCGTTGTCTTCTGCCGGTACATAAAAATCTGCCGGATTATATGGATTATAAAATAAGACAACATGCTGTCCCGGTTTTAATGTTTCCGGCTTTATTCCTGTTTGACTTATTTGGGATATCCTATTATTATTTATCCGATACGTGTATACTGGATAGTATATCATGTAATAACTGTCAACATTTCTTTCTAATACTTTTGCAATGTCCTTAACTTCTGCTTCCGTCTGTACAGTACATCTGAGTGTCCTTTCATAAAATATCCGTTTCCATTTCCTGCTGATCCTTAAAAAGATATACCCGATCAAGAAGAATACTGCAGTTAATACAACAGTTATCACGAGTCCGATTAAAAGCCCTGAATTCAATATTGTTCACCGCCCTTTTTATAACGTGCATACAATAAGTTCCACATCTGTATCTGAAAAAATATCTTTAATCGTCTGTGATACACGAGTCCAGTCGAGTTTATCAAGTCCACATCCGATCCGTGGAAGTGCAATTTTCTTAATTCCTTTTGATACACATATTTCTTTTGCCTGATATAATGCCTCTTCCATGGACTTATACGTCGGTTTTTCGAAGAACCGCCTCTTCGTGACAAGGTTTAACACGTTATCGGTCAGAATACAGTCGCCTCTTGCCCGTAAAAGTTTATCGTAATACTGCATGTAATGTGGGAAAGATCTGCACGTCTTCAACTTATTATTGAACCGCCTGTTAAACTCAACTGCTATCCCTGCTCCCATCTTGAAATCTGCGCTTATACACTGCATAAAATACGCATCTGTAATTGTAAACAGATCTGCTTTAATCTCTTTAAACCGCATAATATCCTCCTTATCTTGTAATATCCTTGACGTTTATCTTGAATCCATCCATTCTGTCTGTACGCAAATATATCTCTGTGTCAAAGAACATAATGTTGCCGTATTCGTCTACAGCCAAGCTTACTCCATTTTTCTTTACCGAAGCCTTCAGTAAGTCCAAAATCGTTGTTAATTCTTCTTTTGTGTCTGGTGACATTATTCATACCTCCTTTTGTTAACTGCAATATATGTTCCCGATTACCTCTTTTGTAGCAAATGTAAACACAATTTCTCTTGAATCTGTTAACTTTACTGACGTCAGAAAAAAATCGCTGACAGTATATCCGCTTTTTTCGAATCGTGGTCTGGTTTTGATATCTCTTGCAATCATTCCAACAATTTTCTTTTTATCCGTCTTATACATATCCCAGATCTTTCTGTCATCAGGTTCTGTATATCTTGAAATTACTCCAACTTCTGCCGTAATCATGTCAAAATCTTTTACTTCCTCATCTGATTTATCAAAAGTGACATGAACCACAGAGGTTACTATTTTACTGTCTCTTCCTGAGTCAGCCATTTTCTTTAACTCTTTGAAATTGCTTTCAATATACTGTACAGCGTTAAAAAGACTAACCCTTTTCTTTGATAGAAGAACAAATACATCCGCAACGTGTGCAAATGCCCGTTTTTCTTCCGTATTTTTCAAAAGCTGCATTTCTAATGCCTTCTTCTTGGCATTGCTTGAAAACTGTGGAATAAACAGTTTGTTTATCATTGAATATGGCAGCCTGATGCACTTTGCTCCTTCTTTCTCATGTAATTTTCCGTTTACAATGAAATCTGATTTTTCCAAGATCTTATTACCATTATCTATTGTGTCTGTACGGCTGATTGCTCCTCCATACGAATCATGTAAATACCCAAATTTGTCGGACTCTTTTCGTTGAAAGATTGCGTATCTGTATGTTTTGGAAAAATTTGCGCTTGTAACATGTATTCCATCCGGCGTAAAATCATAAACTATTTCTTTGCTAGTAACCTTCATATATTGTTTTCTCCTTTGTTTTCCATTTTATATAATATATCACATATTACGTATAATGTCAATTTGTATCGGGTTTTTTGTTAAATATTCAAGGTTTTTGTTAATTGCATCTATGTTACATATTACGCATACAAGCCAGCCGCAAAGGACTGGCTTGTAAATAAATGTGCAGAAATTTCCAGATACATACTTCTATTTTTTTGTGTAATAATAGTTTTTTATAGTATCCACAATCTGGTCGTGGTTCATATTTGAACAATGCGTGTAATTGATCCCGTTATCCCGGCAGTATTTTTTAATCCCCTTATAAAGCCCGTGAGATAAATAACTTGTCATGAATATTGCAAGATCCATTGAGATATTCATCTGTTCTGCTTTATTTACAAACATACAATTAGGAAATGTCTCTTTTAATTTTGCCTCTACTTCAAATTGCTGCCGGTTCTGCATAACGAATACATATTTTTTGTTATAGTCGAGTTTAGGAAGTTCTATCTCTTTTTCAGGGATTGTTTCTTCTGATTCCGAATCAGGAATTAATTCCCGTAGTTTTTTGTTTTCTTCTGCAGTTATTTCTAAATTTTTACTGAGTTTTGTATTCTGGGCACTCAGTTCATTGAGCGCTGCGTTTAAATCAGCTATTTTTTTATTCAGCTCTTCGTCATCTGGTTCTTTTGTTTCCTGTATGACTGGTTGCATGACGATTGTTCTTTCTTCCGGTAACTGCAGATGACATGTACGAAATGCACGTTTATAAGCTTCTATTGTTGTTTCTAACATTTGAATTTTTTCTGTGTTTTCAACTGGAGCATCTTCTGATACCTGTTCTTCATGGTTTTGTCCCATTAATATAAATTCCCGGATGGTGTCTGCCGTTTCCTTTACGGTTTCGATAAAAATATTAAGGATGGTCTGCTTTGTAAACATTTCCGTGTTGTTTTCTGTACCGTTAAGGTTTTCATTCAGATGCCTGAATATGTTATTTTGTATCAAAGCGTTGTTTAATGAACGGTCTATTGCTTTTTTCACGGAATAAGCACTTATTTTCCCGTTCAGAATGTCTGCAACCTGTTTGCCGCTAAATCTTGCTGTTGAGTTTAAAAGAAACAGGGAAAGTTCAATATTTGATACAGCGGCATTCGCTGCGTTTATATTATCTTTATACATATTTGCCATGCACACTGAAAAAAATGTGTATATCTTCACCATATTGTAAAACCGGTCTTTTGGATTCAGCGATTTGGATACGGTTATATTGACCAATCCTTCTATATTTTTTTCAAATGCGTCGAAAAATGTATTTTTGTACCGGTTCGTATATTCATATGTGTCTTCGATAAACACACCTTGGTCTTTTGACAAATCCGTTACTGCATCAAATAATTGTGTCACATAATTTTCTATTTTCAGGTTGTATTTATCCATGCAGAATTGCATATTCGTAAACATGTCTGCTGCACTATCATTTGCGAGTTCTTCTGCCGTACTTTGTATATTATTTATGACACTATATTCTGCATTCATGTCTTTTAAGAACTGCACTAATTCGTTTGTCAGCTCCTCATCTTTCTGCTTTTCATCTAATCTTTTAAATTTGATTGTGCTCAGATATTTATCCTTTAATTTTTTTCTTACACATTCTATCTCTTTTTTACTATAACTCTTTTTATTCATTTCTCTTATCATCATTTCATTTGGCATAAGGTACATTCCTCCTTCTTATGTTTTTGTATTTAATTTGATTTACGCTTCAATTCAAAGTATCTTTGCTTGTACATCTCTTTCTCCATCAGCGCTGCATCTAATTCTTCTCTAAGAAATGCCGAATCAGGATTATTTGCTGCATTACCTACAGTGGATTTTTGCAGATGGTCGATCTCATTTTTTAATGCTGCGATCATAGCATCCTTTTCTTCTTCAAAATTGTTTTCTTTCGAAATTTTTTCACGAAGCTTATCATTTTCTTCTTGCGCCTGATTGCATTGTTCTTCCATAGAAGCTAATTCGTTCTTTGCAAGATCATTAAGTTCCTGCAAATTTTCAATGTTTCTATTGCTCTCATCAAGTTTTCTTTGATATTCATCCCTGATTTTCAGGGATTCTCTGTTGATCACATCGGCAATCTGGTTATTTATCCGTTCCTCTTCTTTCCGTACCGATTTTTTGTATTCTTTTTCGTAATTTTTAACAAAATCACTGGTTGGCTTTAAGTCCCCTGTCAGCTCAAGCACAAGATTTAATCTCTTGTTAATTTCTCCAAGCTCCGTGTCCGAAACTTTTCCTGCCTGTTTGATCAGGCACTTTTTAGGTATCCGATGAATGCGTTCACATACCGCAATACAATCCTTACCTGAAAATTTTACATTTACATGTGTGGGAAGATCTGCAAATTCAGTTTCCACCATGGATATCATGTTGACGCAGATATCGGTATCGTTAACTAAAATGGATGATACTACTATCATTGGTCTTCCCTGCGGATGAAGTTCTTTTTCGTCGTTTCTGACAACGTAGAATATACTTCCCTTTATTATTGGTTGATTATCTGTTACTGAATAGTCCGGCATTATTTATTTTTCCTCCTTGTTTTCTCCGATAAATTGAATTTTTCCTTCTCCGCCAAATGGTATGGCGTGCAATTCTTTTTCGGATATTTTTAACTTCGATATAGAATTTTTTCCGATTATGATACTTACAATGCTGCATGTGCATGAACATGCATAGCAGCAAATCTGCGATGGTGTGAAATTTATTTTTTCAATAAGTGCTATCGCGAAAATTAGCGTTACAAAGCACAAATTTATGGTTCCAAGTGCGATTCCTATTTTCCCTATAGTTTTTGACAGTTTTACCAATTTTTCTATTTTCATGATTTTTATGCATCTCCTTTCAACTAATGGTTGTTTTCTCTTTTTCTTACGGCACATTCTAACATGAACATCCACCGTTCCACATCTTCACTTCGCGGTATGCAGTTTGATGCTTTATTTATAATGCACATCTGCTCTGTATCATATCTGAGATTTTGTCCATTGTAACGAACCGAAATATTCTGTCTGTTTTCACATGTTCTTCTGCACATTGTAGCTCCTGTATTTACAGGGCACCAAAACGTATCTGGTGATGTTTGCGCAAGCTCATATTCCGCAACCGGACAGAAATCATCACCCTCAGTTGATAACATTATGATACGCGCTTCATATATATCAGCATTTGTATAGCCTATTCCATCAATCTCATAGTCTGCTGTCAGCCCGCTTGGATAGAACTCCATAAATGTGTTGTGAAAATATTCCATATCTTTCAGACACAGAAAGAATCTTTTCTGGCAAAATACATGATCAATCTCGGATACGATCCCACCTCCGGTTTCAAGTGTTTCTCCTAAAAGCAGTGTCTTTATGGATTCTTTAATAAAATTCAGTCTTGATATTTTCTGGTGAAGGATTATTCCCCCCGCCGTGTTAACTGTTATGTCATCATATATTCTTGATACTATTTCATTTATACAGACCTCTTTATTCGACACGTTGTTAACTCTCACCACCAATTCGCCAAGGTCTATCCGGTTTTCAGATAATTCTTTAAGCTCTTTATCCAAGCATCTTGAATATATCTTAACAGGATTCTGGTTCGTAAGATATCGGTTACTCTCTGCCGTGTTTTTCGCTTTTATAGTGAACATTTGCCTTTTCCTTTCTTTTTTATATATTTATATTTAATATATCACATATTACGTAAAATGTAAATTTGATTTGCAGCTTTGTTTCCCTTAGAATATAATTCAAAGCATAATATTTCCAAATAAAAAAGGCAGTGCTGGTAAATATCCAACACCGCCTTTGCTATTCTTTTTTTAAATCTTACCCAAAAAATGATTAGCCTTATTTTCATCAATCGCTGTACACATTTCTTTGTGTGGGATAGACGGATTCGTGACTCTTCGAACTACTTCTATATCTACGTATCCCAAATTTACATCTCTGTATCCGCATTCCAATACATTGATCTGGTATGTATCAAAATCCGGATTTGCGATTAATCTCATTTGTTCCTCAGATAAGCAAAAATCGAATCCGCGGAGCAAGAACAGTATCTGTTTTGGTGTAAAAACCGGATTGCCGATTACTTCCATCTGTTCTACAGTCACACCCCATTCAAACCCCTTTATATAAGCGTCCTTTTGCTCTGGCGTATAACTGTTTGCATCCAGAAATTTAATCTGGGCTTCTGTAAGGTCAAATGGTTCTGATTTTTCTAATTCCTTTTTATGTTTTTTCTTATTAAACATTCACTGCTTCTCCTTATATTTATCGCAAATTGCACTTTGACAATACCTTCCGTTTGATGGTATGTAGATATTCCGGCGTTTGCTTTTTGGTATTTCACATTCTTCTGTCCCGCAGGCATGTATGCAGTTTTCACATTTTTTCGGTCTGTCATCGCTTTCGTAAAGATCTGAAAATTCTTTTCCAAGCTGACGATTATTTAATTCAAACAAAAAATCGTTTTCATCGGAGCCTTTGAACGCTTCCGACAGCTCTGTTAATACATTCCAATCTACTTTTACTCCACAGTTGTAACAGTATTTGATCCTGCTTCCAAGCGTTGCAAAGCTTGTCATACAATTTCTGCATCTGTACACGATTTTTTTCCTACCAAAACCGTCAATTCTCTCCGCAAATGGTTTCTGTGATATTTCATATACTACCTCCACTAACCCGACTCTGCAGTTCTCAAATAGTCCGTCCGTGATCTGTCCTTCCATCTCTTCATCGCACGCCTTTTCGGTATCACATGTAATAGTGATTATTGTGTAATCATTCGTTCCTGTCTTATCCGCATTTTCAATCGAGATAATACGGGTTTCATGTTCATTAGAAAAATCATATTCTTTTGATTCGTTGAAACTTTCTCTTTGTCTATGCCCGTCTGCACCATACACCTTCCATTTCTTAGTAAACATGTATTACATCTCCTCTCCATAATACCGGCAAACTTCCTGTAACTCTCTTGCGCTCATCATCTGCAGCATTTTTTCGTCTTCCATATGATTTACAACTAATCTTGTGATCACTTCTTTCCGTTCGCTGTCATTATATTCCTGCAAGGAATCGTCTGGGCGTATTTCCTCGATATCTGAAAGTTTCTTTGCAGTATAATCAATATGGTATGCACTATAATTTGCATATCCGTACAGACTTCCATCGGGTTGAGTGGAGATTTGACGTATTTCTTCGCTGCCGTACTCGTAGTCCTCTTCATCTTTTCCGCTGATAACCATCCGCACTATTTCATTTTTGACCTGTTCTGCCGTGCCAGCAAATTGATACAGTGATACTCCATCACCTTCTGAATTACATTCTCCAATAATCCATCTTTCCATCTTTCCATCTTTCCATCTTTCCATCTTTCCATCTTTCCATCTTTCTTTCCTCCGTTCTTATGTTTATAATATATCACATTTTACGTATAATGTCAATTTTAGATTTTTTGGCATACCTGTCAAAAAGGATTCAGCCCGTCGTTATTGGTAAGCTGAAAAAAAATCCGTTAGCCTTTGATGCAAAGAGCTGAAGCATGTCAATAACGCCAAATATTCGATATATACGTCAAAATAGTGACAGTAAAACTATTGCAATTATGTATTCGTTCTCAGCAATATTGGATGATGCATAATAAAATATATGGCAATATAGTGACAGGCTTCTTATGTACATACAGTTATAGCAATTTTGTTATACACGTCAAAATAGTGACATATATATTTTCCCCGTCGTATATAGCAAATTTGATATACACGGCAAAATAGTGACAGTATAGTTTTTCTAGCAATAAATATATATATGGCAATATAGTGACAGGTAAAGCGCACGCGTACAGCACACATACATACAATATACATATATATCCTATATGCACACATACATACAATGCCGTATATATCTCCAGTACACACATACACAGACATACAGGTACACTTCTCCACCGCAAAATAATCACATATTACAAAGTATAGATTTTATACTTTCTTTTCTATTTCTATCTTTCCTTTTTCCTTGACCAATATGCAATCCGGTTCTCTTGCAATATCAAAATATTAAATACGTCAAAATAGTGACAACGATCTGTTCCGTCCTATTCTGTCTTTTTTCTTATTTGCTTTTATAAGTATATATTTTATACTTTATCTTTTTCCTACACCGTATATATACACACGTATGCGTATATACACACATACATACATGCATACACCTATTTTTTCATGGTTCTTTTCTTTGATTTTTTCATACAGCCTTTTCTTACCCTGACGGTTGGGACGGTTTGGTGTATCTATAACGCTTCTTAATCCGTCCAGACGCTATCTGACTGGTTTGGGACGGTTTTCCTAGCCTTATACATGTAAAGTATATATTTTATATTTCATAGTTCTTTTCAACTGTTTTATTTTTTCTCTTTTCCTTTTTATTTCAAAACAGCGTTCGCTTTTTCATGGTTCTTTTTTGTGTTTTTTTCTTTTTTTATGCTGTGTGAAAACAAATTATTTGTTCCCTGACAACAAAAGGACGGTTTTGACGGTTTGGGACGGACGCTTCGCGTCAAAAAATTAAGGAAAATTGGTATGTGTCACTCCTTGGCTGTAATATAATTCGGGACGGTGCGGGGAAGCTACACTTCCCCGCTTTTGACGGAGTGACATTACATGGATTGAGGAGTTAATTTTGTTTATTAAATGGGCTGATTTTTTGTAAAGTATATACACACTATACTTTACATTTTTTTAATTGTTTTTTTTTCGAAATTTTGCTATCGCAAATTGCCCAAAAAATCATAAATATTATCGCCCCAAATCATGTTACTATAACACATCCTATCTGTCTGTTAGTGTCGTTATTTGATATTCCCGAATTTTAGGCAAAAAAAATCTGTGGACTAACCATCCACAGATTTTCTTTTTTATTTTGTTCTGCTGAACTTTTTAAATAGCTTATTCAGGTTGTCATCAAGTTCAGATAAAGGACAGCATACATAGTCTTTTTCGTACATGTACTGCATATCTCTCATTCCGCTCTGGGACATACCACCTTCCTCAAAGTAAATTGAATAAACTTCAATTCCTTTTTTTCTAGCATCCTGAACAGCTTTTTTTACCAGACCCTGCGCTCCCGGCGCTCCGTCTGATAAGATGACTAGCATCTTTTTCTTTTCCGGACGGTCCATAAGTTCTTTTGTTGCTATCTGGATATCATATCCATCTTCGTTTCCGCTACCACTTCTTCCGTGAAGAGCGAAATTGTAGCAACAATTCATACGCTTCCATTCTGTCCAGCCCTTGATTACTTCGTGGTTAATAGTTCCCCACTCATCAAAGGCAACGATCTTCATTGGAAACATATTTCTAAATCCCTCTTCAATAACAGCAGCCGCCTTTGCTGCCTCCATACGCTTGTTTCCGCCCATTGAACCGGAGTTATCAACAAGTACGTATGCACATCCATCAAACTTTTTGTCATTTCCAATCTTTCTGAAGATTTGTGCATCTCCAAAACTTAATGCATAAATTCTTGACGGATCTATAACACCTTTCTCTAACTGAGAAATATTCGGTGTTGAGAGAGATTTGAAATATCTCTTATTTTTTCGATACATGATCTTTCCGCGGATCATAAGATCTGACGGAAGAGGTGTATCAACTGCATATTCCCTTTTTACCTCAACGAAATTTCTGTTGATGAGGTTACTCAGTTCCTTGCAGTCTAAAATTTCACTAGCCTCTTTTTTTGAGGTTTTCGGCTTCGCAGATGAATCACTCGATGCCGATTCAACCTGATTGACCATTGTTTTTGTATCAACTCTGGTCTTTTTTGCAGCTTCCTTAATTGCATCCAAAATTTCTTTTTCTGATTGTTTTGGATCTTTGTTTAAAACCGCCTTCGTTTTATTGCGGTTATTAGACGGTTTCTCCTTTTCTGGCTGTTTTGCCGACGGTGAAGCTGGTGAAGATGTTTGGTCTTCTGACTCTGCATCCTCATTAGATTCTGCTTTTTTGTCTCCATCGTCTGAGTCTTCTCCCGAAGTTCCTTCTGACGTACCATCTTCGGTGTTTTCCTCGTCTTCTCCGGTTTTTGAATCGGATTTGCCATCACTTCCTTTATCCTCTGACTCATCACTTTCTTCTGGATGTTCTCTTTGGACCTTGATGCCATTTCCGCTTTCCCCGTTCATTTTATCCTTCAATTTGTCATATACCTCGTCAGGTAGTGTAACAACTAAGTCTGATTCAGGGAATGTACCTTCCGGAAGATCGTCACCGCTATCCTCGATTTCGTCATTTTCAGAAGTGTTATCCTCAGAAAGACTGTTTTCGAGCATGTCTGTGATCGCATCAGCAATCATTTGCTGAAGCTGTCTCATTGCTTCTTCACTCGCAGCAGCCTGTTTTGCCGCCTCGTAAATATAAGGCGCAAGATATTTGCATATCTTGACCGAGGCTTCTGTCATAGCTCGCGTATTCCGAGCCATATAACCTTCGGCTACAAACGGCATAACAGCCTGCACTTCATCAAACACATCCGCACCAAAGTGTTTCTCAATAAATCCTCTCTGATACACCTGACATGTTGCAAGCGTTAAGATGTTATTTGTAATCAAACGCAATTTTCCAACTGCGTCTGATACATTTTCATCCACCTCGCCTTTTGCCCAGAACATACCACGATATTTACGTCGAAGTGTTCTGAATTTTTTTGAGCGTTTTGCACGCATCCGCTCAATACGTCCGTCTTCAACGGAGTTTTGAATACCAGCCACCAAATCCATGATCTGGTTAAATGATATGTAAACCCCTTTGCTCTTTAGATCGTCTGCGTATTTTTTTAAATCTTGTTCTTTTCTGAAACGAATTGTTCCGGAATAAACAACTCCCTCTTTTGCAAGGGCATCATAAGCGTATTTTATAATTTCTTCCACTCCCTTTTTTATGCCGATGGCATATGGACGGGATGCGGTCGAACGTTTATGTTCAATTTCATGTCCTAAAACGTATGAAAAAGCCTCAAATGCATCTTCTTTTGTTTCAGGATTGAACATCTTTTCCACCAGTTCATAGCCTAAGTGGATTTTATTATCTTTTGAATTGAAGTAGCACCTATTATCCTGTCCCACTTCAACAGAAGGAGCTTTACCACCTGTTGTGATAAGCTCCTTCTTTACCATAATATTAAATAAAAATTCGCATTTTTCTATAAATGCGTAAAATTCTTTTTTTCTCATGTTTATTCTCCTTTTCTTTTTTATAACCCGGTGCCTAAAAAGGCACCGGGAACATGTTTTACTCCATTTCCTGCATCATGAGCATTGTGGTAAGCAAGGCTCGTTCTTCCTTCGGACATGCATTAAGCACACACTGTTCAAGCCACTGTGACAACTTTGCGTGTCCTTCCGATTCTGTAACCTGCACCAATGCTCTGATACATCCACGGATGTTTAACATAATGGTTGACGCCTTTCCCTCTCTAACCGCATTCATACAGCCGCTATAAAAGTTCTGTACACGGTCAACAAGGTCATCAGGCACGTCACCAAAGCCATCCGCATGTAAAATGGCATTCGCACCAGCGCGAAGCTGTCCGCGAATATCATCCGGCTGTTCAAACTGCAGAACATTAAAACGAGACACCATAGCCTCATTCTGCATCTCACAGCCTTCATAATCCACGTTCTGTGTTCCAATCACCGTAAGATCCGGATTGATTGGCACCTGTCCTCTTCCCGGAAATGAGAAGAAACCAGTGTTATCCAAAAGTGGATTACAAATTGATGTGATAAAGTTCGGATCCGCAAGATTTAACTCGTTTAGGACCAAAACTCCACCATCGCTTACAGCATCGTACAGTTCGCTCTGGTCAAAGATAATATTGACCGTTGCTCCCTGTGCAGTGAGTTTCTCGAATTCTGCAGCTTTTACAATCAGATCCTTTTCGGACTTTGATAGCATTTCGTCAACGATTGCCTCAACCGCTGACCACTTCTGGAGTCCTTCGATAAACACTCCTGCAGTCTCTGCAAATTTCGCTAATGCCTCATCACTTGTGTGAAGCAGCAATTCGCGATACTGTCTGCGTTTGTCCTGCGCTGCCCGTGCTTTTGCAAGCAGTTCCTCGGAGAAGCCAGCCAGCTTTTCAGATGCGGAGTTGTCCGTAGACTTATCACCATACACCTGAGAAGGTGTCATCTGGCGAGTAAGTGTAAACAAATAAATCGGCTTACACTGCAGCCAAGCCATCGTGTCTGCAAAGACGTTTTTTCCAACTGACTTGTCGCCTTCGTAAACCGTACCCATTCCTGCAAGAGCGTCACGCAGACCTTTCGAGATCTGACTCTCGTTGCCAGCTTCTGCACTTTCCTGCAAAAACGGATCCACATAAAGTGTGCTAGGATTGTGAGAAGGCTTTTTATACTTTCTCCACTTCCCAATCACGCGTTTTATAAGTGGTTCATCAACAAAATTATCAACTAAGTACCCCGCTCTTGCGTAGGCACCCTTCATGTCAACAATTCCTTCGGCAACTTTTTCTTCTATCAGATTTTTTATTTCTGAAGAAAAGTCCGCTTTTTTTGTTTTTTCCGGTTCCGATTTATCTTCTTCATAAACCGTCACCGTTCCGCTTATAGAGTCATTTAAAACGCTTAAAATGGAAATTTTATAATCTCCAGAGAACAGTTCCACTGCCTCTTTCTTGGATATCTTTGCACCATCCAGCGTCTGCAAAACCGCATATGCGTGATCCGCATCCGGCTCATCCATGCAAAGGAACTTCATTGCTCCGTTTATGACCACAAAGGTCTTTACCGGAACTTCCTCCGCTAGTCCGGCTTTTGATGCCAGCTCCTTTACTGTATTTGCCATTGGGCAAAGTGATGTCACCTTTGCGGTGAATTTTAAATTTTTGTTCATGATTTTTTCCTCCTTTTTTTTATTTTCCATAATTTCAATCATGCATTTTTATATGTGCAGAAATTTAAAAATAAAAAAGCAGACCATTTAGTCTGCCTTTTAAGAAATCGCACGGGAATTCCCAGTTACTTGTATCCGAGCAATTCACAATTATTTTCTTTTATATATATAACGATATTTTAATTTTTTTCTATCTTCATCATATCCTTCAATTTCGACAATATCCTGTACCTTAAACTCATTCAAATACACGATTGTTTGAAATGATTTCATCATTCGTATCGCCTGTTCATAACTCTGGGCATATCCACGCATGGCAAGATCTGCCATTTTGTCTATTGTTTCCGTTGCTGACGGGGAATGGATTGTGATTGCTGTTCGGCATCCAGAATTTGAAAGTGTAATTGCCGAACATATTTCAGCTCCTTTTGCTTCGCCAATTACGAAGACGTTTGCACCAGCAACAAGTGCCATCTGTCCAAGCTGTTCAAGGCTGCAGGCTTGTTCTCCGTATTTCGGATTATTTACAACATGTTCAAACATAACTCCTTGTCTATAAGCAAACAACTCATCATTTTCCTGAATTACAAGGATTTCAGCTGAATCTTCATATGCTTCTTCCAAGAACCAATTTAATAAGTTCGTCTTTCCTGAACCCGGTGGTCCTGAAAAAACAACGCCTCTGCTGTATTTTCCACAATCCAATAAATAATTTTTGATTTTTTCATCAAACATACCGGCTTGCATAAGATCAGGAGCCATCAACTTTTTCCTAGATACTTTTCGAATATGTATAATTGGATATCCCGGAGTAATATACGGAGATGTGATAGAAAATCGTAAAATATAATTTTCATCCCGTTCATCTGTAAATGTCTGTGTGGCAATATTTAAGTCAATGCGATTTTTATACGCGATTCCCTGAATGAATCGAAAATAATCCTCGTCATCAATAAACGTAATATTAGATAGATATGCTTTTCCTTTAATTCTTACCCTTATTGAATCTGGTGAAACAATTTTTATATCTGTGATATCCGGATCGTCAATTAAATCCTGCACAATATAAAGATCAAACAAAGAACGTTCAAGTTTTTCAAGCATTACATGTAAGTCTTCCGGTTTCATTAGCCCTTTTTGAATGAAGTTTTGTTTTAGATAATCTTCAATAATATCCATAAACATTTCTTTTTCCATTTTCCCACGGACCACGCTGTAATAAGAATCCAATTCAACCGATGTAATATACTGCATACTTTGTCGAAAAATACTTATAAAATCTTCGTAGGAAAGAATTGTTGAAATTTGTTTATCTTTTGTCAAAAGATCATATACCGGAAGTTGATCAGCGCGATATTCTGGCAGCTTTTTTTGCTCATAACTTTCTATTGAGTTAAGGAAAGGCATATCTTCCGTTGCATTTTCGTAAGCTCTTTTCTGATATCTGACCTTTTCCTCATGTTCTAGTATCTCATCCGGCTGATATATAATTTTATCCGGTATAATCAATTTATTTTCTTCTGCATTAAGCGTTTCTTTTTGATTTGGATTTATAAAATCGTTAATATCCTCAAAATTACAATATTGTCCATCCGGAATGCCATAAATCCTGACAAAAAACACAACACTTATTTTATCATCAATGATGCCTGCCATGATTGACAGAATATCCATATCATAAATACCATCATTGATTTTATTTTCAAGATAATTTTTTACCCTTTTCGTCAATTCCGTTATACCGATCGTTGTAATCTGTCTAACTTCACAAACAAAAACAGGGTTTGCCCATGTTCCTTGTTTATCAGGAAACACGTTTCTACATACCTCAATCAATGAAGTTCCTTTAGCAAAAGGAATATATTCATTTTGCTTATATTTAGCAAATTCTTTTTCAATCGCATAAAGCCCTGCATCGGCATTTATACGTAATAATTTCTCAAAAATTGTCTTAGGCATCTTTCTTACTTCCTTTACTTATTTTGCTTGAGTTACTTCGTATTTGTAGGATCTTCCATATAAACCTGAAATTTCAAGTTTATAAGTTCCGGCTTTTAAATTTGCCGACATTTTCATTTGCCCATTGCCATCATCAGAAAGCGTGTAAACAGAATAATTCCCTATCACTTTGCTTGTAGGATTTGCAACATCATAGCTGACATTGGATAATTCCCCATAAGTCACCGTAACCGTAACTGTACCTTCTTTATTTACGGTAAACTGTTCCGTAACGGTTGCATTTGCATCCTGCGATAAATCCTGCGTTTCGTCTTTTACATTTTCGGCATCTGCTGTCTGCTCCGGAACTATATTTGGAACATTAAAATCTGTACTGTCTGTATAAGATGTACCTTTAACGTAGCGGAAGATTCCGGAACCATTGATGTCATAATACCCATCATTTAGATAGTCCGGCAAATTAAGCCTTATAACTTTTGACCTTAAAAAAGTATAGTCCTTGATTGTATCCGTTTCCATCGCTCTCAAAGCAATAGAATCCGCTTTTAAAATATAGCTTTTTAATTCCGTTCCTATATAAACATCTGCGGCATATGATTTATTCTTACTTAGTCCAATGATTGTACCCGCTTTGGAAACATTTCCTGACCGTAGCTGCGCGCCTCCAATGTTGTCTATAATTGCGCGTGTTTCGCCTTCTTCTTTTAATCTGTTCGCATCGGAATCCGGATTTATTGTTTCATACGCTCCAATTTCAAAAGCATATCGTCCCGAATCAAGTCGTTCCATTTTAGATATTCCGACTGTATAACCGAGATATTCATATCTTCGAATATAAAAATTTTCATTAAATTCTTCTGATGTATAATAAACAATATAATCGCCACTATACAACGTTGGTATTTTTGAAAAATCTTCCATGTACCACGCCACATCATCTTCGTTTAAAGTTGAAGATGTATCATATTTAATGTCGAAAGACGCATTTTTTATGTACGGTTTTTCATATTTCCCATCATGCACTACATAGTAAGTGTTTTCTTCAAGTTCATCTAACGATTCCACATATTCAATGTTATTATCAATTTTTATTTCCGTTTTATCGTTTATTTTTTTTCGTGAACATCCTGTCAGGCATAAAGCCATTATTGTAAGTACAATACAAAATCTTTTTTTTACCATAACTTTGCTACATATCCTTTCCTCGTTATACAATAATTAATGTGCAAAAATTAGCATGATTTTATAAGTTGTACTATTGTTTTGCTATTTTATGCCACACTCTATTGCGTAAGTTTGTAATCCATTTTGTGAATCATTATTTAACGTTATATAATAACGTTATTTTGTTGTACATGTATTTAACCCATCACACAATGTTGAATAGCACCTATTGTAAGTGTTATATAAAGGCGTTTTTGAAATGTGTTTTATAGCACAATATTTATTGATAAAGTTTATGACATTACTTTTTTGAACAATATAATAGCACGAATATTAGACGTTATTATTTGATAAATATTTTTTTGTATCACCGATTATCCTTGATTTTACTTAACTTTTTATAATTTTCTCTTGTTGCCAGATTATTATGTATCGGTTGTATGTTATATTTTTGTGTTCAACAAAAACCCTATAATATAGCGTTATTTAATAACGTTATATTATGAATATTTATCTTATACTATTGTTTGTCAATTTTATTGTGTTAAGTCAAAACATGATAATATAGCGTTACTGTTTAGCGTTATCTTATAAAGTTTGTATTATGCTCTAAATAAAAAAAAGAACCCGAAGGTTCTTTTTAAGCATTATCAGCAAAATAGTTTGCAAGTATTCGAAGAACGGAACTGTAACTAAGTCCAATTTCATCGCATTTTTTTACAAACTTGTTGTACTCATCATCATTAAGGTGAGTAGCAATTCTGTTTATATGTTTATTCTTTTTTTTTGCTTTTTCATTTTTAAAAAGTTCGCTGATTGAATTTGTTGCCGCGTTTTTATCTTCTTTTTCCGCAACGCTTGTTTTATTTAATTTTGTTTCTGCCCTAATTTCAGTTTCTTCAAGCTGTTCCTTTTCTCTTCTCAAAGCGCTAAATAAACTTTCATTTTTCATTTTCGTTTCTGCCATATTTTTTACTCTCCTTTCAGAATTTCATCTATCAGGTTATTGTAATCTTGAGCCGCAGCACATTTTGAGTTTTTTTCAAACAACGACTCTCCTGCCGCCTGTGTGTTTCTAATCGTCTGGGAATATCTGATATATGTATGATAATATGGAAATCCCAGAGCATTTGCATCATCAGGCAAATTTTCTATCGTGTCCCTGTCAAGCTTTTGATTTTTTCTTACACCGGTTACAACCGCTCCGCCAATCTTAATATTAGGGTTGATATCCTTCGCTTCCTCAATCGACTCAAGAATACCGCTCAATCCATCTACTGAAAAACGATCTGATAAAAACGGAATAATAATTTTATCTGAAGCAATAAGCGCTGTAGACATATAATATCCAAGATTTGGAGGTGTATCAATGATAATAAAATCGTAATCACCTTTTACCTCTTCCAAGCTTTTCTTTAATCGGATAAAATTTCTGTACGGATTTGTTCCATTCGTAAAAAAACCTTCCATTCCTTTCAACAACTTATCGCACGGAACAATATCTCCCATTTTTGTGTTTTGAATTGCTTCTTTAATGCTGCATTTATCCATATAAAAATCATACATGGTTTTCACACCATCTGTTTCTGCACCGTAAAATTGTGTTGAATTTCTCTGCGGATCAACATCAACAAACAAAACCTTTTTTCCGCGGTTCATCAAACCTGTTGCAATACATAATGCTGTAGTTGTTTTTCCAACGCCGCCCTTCTGGTTTGCAACTGTTAGTACCTCTGCCATTTGCGTTCAACTCCTTTTGTGATATTTTCATTTCACATCATTGTTTGACGTTATTATTCTGTGCCATTTTAATGCTATTTTCTTGCATTATTTTCTAACATCAAAGTTTTATATACTGTTCTGATGTGAATTTATATATTATATTTATCACATATAGCGATTTGTGTCAATAATTTATGCTATATTTGAACACAATTTATTGTATATGGTATTGTGCTTTTAAGTAGCGTTATTATATCATCCTTTTTTGCATTGTTTTAATGTACAGATTTATTGTGTCACTTTATTGTGTTATTTTATGTGTTATGTAATAACGTTATGTAATACATCATAGGCAGTTACATATTTTGAATCAATATATACTATCATTTTATAGCATTGTAATGTCGCATAAGAACGATACACTGTAACATCAGCTTATAGCGTTTTCATATAATATTTTTCATAGTGTTACGTCGTAATTTTTACCAATTTTAAAGCTATAATGCATGTATGTCCAGATAAGTTTTTTATAAGCAATCGCGGTATTATTACATTACACATCAGCAAAGCATCAGCAAGAGACGATATATTAAGACGTTGTACCGATGTGTTATTATAAAGCTGTCTTACCATAATGCCATTATATTACACATTTTTAGGCTCTGTTAATTGTGTAAAATTGTAACGTTATGTTGTAACACAAATTTTCTGATTTTAATGTTGTGATATAACATCATGTTTATAAGCTATTATGGATTTTTATATAACGCTATAATGTAGTGCTATAATGTAACGCTATAATGTAACGCTATAATAATGCAATACAATAAAACATTAAAGACTATGTTATTTTGACATTGTATAGTATCATTGTGTAATTACGTCCTTGTATTGTGTTATTTTTTAGATAATAAAATTACACAAAAAAACTGACCAGATAACCATCTAGTCAGTCATTTTTTTATCTTTATTAAAATAACCCGTTACGGGCAAATGCATCAATGAAGTTATTGGTTTCTATATGAAGATCTATAGATTCCAAAACTTTTATATTTTTTGCTTCCGCTTGCGGTGTTACCTTTCCGTTAAATCTGTTTTCGGAAAGAGTCGCAAGCAATTCTACTTTTGTCGGCTGTTCAACGGGAACATCGTCACGTATTCCAAAACCAATACAAGTGAATTTTTCAGCATAAAGTTTAATGCCGTCTTTGCCCATCAGATGTTTATATTTTCCATAATTTGGAAGTATATTAACATCCTTGATTTTGAACAGAGCAGGGGGATTTCCTTCACCTGAAGGCTGAAACATTTTTTCTATTTCAAGTGCTTCTTCAAGTTCATCCTCGGAGATTTCCACATCTGCTTCAAGCTGCGTTACATCCGGCTTAAAGTCCTTTAAGTTATTTTGCAACGCGATTTTTAAATCATTAAAGTTGCTTGTCTTAATGGTAAATCCTGCAGCTCCGGCATGACCGCCATATTTAACAAACAATTCTGGATGAAGGTCTAAAAGCTGTTTAAGATTAAGGCTTTCAGGACTTCTCCCAGACCCCTTTAATTCCTCGGTTCCAGCATTTGTGAATACTAATGCCGGACCTCCATATGCTTCTTCTAATTTTCCTGCAATAATACCCACAATGCCCTCACAGACATCAGGAATATTGACGATGACGGGAAATTTCCCCTCGAATTCAGGAACTCTGCTTAAAGCATCATCAACTAATGATTTTCTTTCTTCATTAAGTTCAATGAGCTTTTTTGCGAGATTCTCTGCTAGGTCTTTATCTGGTGCAAGTACCATCTTCAAGGATAGTACCGCTCCATCGTCAATCAGTCTTCCCGGCGCATTCAGACACGGACCAATCTTGAATCCGATGTCTGATGATGATATTTCGCCTTCAAGATTCAAAAACTTCATTAAGGCTTTCAGACCTAAAGTAGTATATCCTGCTGATAAATACTTTAAGCCATTTCTAACTATAACAAAGTTTTCTTCACGTAAAGGCATAACATCTGCTATCGTAGCAATAGCTGCGAGAGAGAGCAGTGACTTTGCGCGATCAGAAATCAAAACTTCAGCAAGCTTATAGGCAAGTCCTGCCCCGCAATAATCGTTGAAGTCATCACCATATACATGTGGATCAACGATTACGTCTGCTGCTGGAAGTTTAATCTCCCCGTTTTCTTTCACTGGCTCATGATGATCCGTTACAATCACCGTACAACCGATAGACTTTGCATAATCAACTGCATCCAATGCGGCAATGCCATTATCTACCGTGATAACCAGTGTTTTCTCCGGTTCTTTTATTTCATCAAGCATTGTTTTTTTGAAGCCGAAGCCTTCCGAAAAACGATGTGGCAATCGAACCATAACCTTTTCGAAAGCTAAACATTTTAATACTTGAAAAAGTATGGCTGAGGACATGATGCCATCTACATCATAGTCCCCAATGATCAATATTGGTAATTTTTTTGAATGGCTGCTAATAACTGCAGCAGCTTTGTCCAAATTTTTTACCTCATAATCCCAATTATAGGATTTTCGGAACCAATTATTGATTTCTTCTGTCGATCCTACTTTTAAATTTTTTAAGTGCAGATTTTCAATCTGCTTTTTTAACATAGACATACTCATGTCCTCCTTTATTTATTATTCCATACTTCCAATGGTCTGTATATATTTGTGTAGATTTTTGTAATTATAAAATTGCAATCTCAAATGTTCAGGGATATAATGTAATGAAATAGCAGTAGTAGTGGTTTGTATCAATCAGTAGTAAAAATGAAATTTTTACTACATCAACATATTTACATTTCATATAACAACAATACATTTTTTTATTTTGTTTCTTTAGAATCCCTAAACCTATATAAATAAAGGCTTTTTCGTTAAAGTTCTGGGAATAATCGTAGTAAGTTCGAGGAATAGCCGTAGTAAGTTCTGGAAATAGCCGTAGTAAGTTCTGGGAATAATCGTAGTAAGTTCGGGAATTAACCGTAGTTATAAATAATGATTAAAATAAAAGTTCTGGAAATAGCCGTAGTAAGTTCAAGAAACAACCGTAGTAAGTTCTGGAAATAGCCGTAGTATATAAAAAGACTGATATAATAATCACAGTTTTTAACGAAAAATGCTACGATTTTTCCTTGAACTTCATACATTTTGTCAAAGTTCGGGATAATTTCATAGTTGTGTAAGCAAAAAAACTACGACAATTACTATAACTTTTGGATTTGACTACGATAATTTCCTGAACTTTATCAAATATACTATAACTTAAAATCTGAGGTCTATTAAAGAAATGCCTAATATTGATTAGCTCTAGTAAAAAAAACTACGAAAAAATCTATAACTTTATAAAAAACTACGATAATTTCCTGAACTTTACTACTTTTATAATACGAATAACTACAGAACTTCCGCATTTATGATGAAAGTTCGGGAAATATTCGTAGTTTGAATGTAGAGCGGTTATCATAAATTTTATAAACTTACACAATACAAACTACGAATAAATCATAAACTTTAAGTAATCGAGCGGAAATTCCCGGTTACTTGTATCCGAGTAGTCCGCAAATATACAAAAAGTTATAGAAATAATCGTAGTTATCTGTATTTGAACTTCAGGAAAAATTCGTATATAAAACAAATCACCAAATAAAATATAAAAGCATTAGAAAATTAAAGCTGGCTTCGCTCAATAAAAACATGTTAACTTAGCTGAACAGCTATTTGTTTGTAAAAATGGCAAGGGATTAGGCAGAAAGATTTTCTTATTCTGAATAGTCTACATATACTACGGGAAACTCCTGAACTTTATGGAATATACGACTACGGGAAACTCCTGAACTTTATGGAATATATGACTACGGAAAACTCCAGAACCTTATGGAATATATGACTACGGGAAACTCCAGAGCTTTATGGAATATATGGCTACGGGAAACTCCAGAGCTTTTTACAGTATGCGACTACGGAAAACTCCGGAACTTTTTGCAGTATGCGACTACGGAAAACTCCAGAACTTTTTTGAAGTTAGGGTTTAATTCATATATAGTTCGGGTAAAAGTCGTAGCTTTTTCTTGACGTTGAACTTAAAATATGATATTAAATATATATAATTTACAATAAGGAGATTTTATATAATGAACGCAAAGCAAAATGAAAAGGAATTCGAAATCATTTCTGAAAATGATTCAAAAAAAATAGCAAGTATTGAGTATAGCAATGAATTATCTTTAACTCGTAGTAATTCTTTTATATCTATTCGTTATCATGCAAGCACGATGGAGTCTAAGCTTCTTGCGTTAGGTCTTACGCGTCTGCAGCATAACTTTAACAAAGATTATGAAGTAAGTTTTACAACAAAAGAATTATGTGAAAAATTAGGCATTAAAAATCAGACTTATAAATACGAACAGCTGCGTGTCCTAGCAGAGAGGATTGTTCAGAACATATATATTATAGATGATCCTGAAACAGACACTTTCGAAGTTGGAGCTATTATTCCCAAAGCAAAATATGATAAAGGTGTTTTTACATTAACCTTTTCGGAGACTGTAAAAAATCATATTTTACAGCTTGATAACAATTTTACAACTATGAGCATTCCTGTTTTGCTCGGATTCAAAAATGAGCGAAACAACTCTACATATCGAATTTATGAGATCCTAAGAAAAGAATTATACCATATAAATAAAAATGTAGAACATTTTCTCGTTAAATATAATCTTTCAAATTTTATGTTAATGATTGGACTTGTTGATATAAGCGATAAAAACATAAGTCCTTACGCAAGAAAAAAGAATCTGACTCCGGATGAATTAGTGGAGACAATATCGAATTTGCCAAAGTTGAAAAAATCCTCATGGAAATATGAGTGGTCAGAAGTAAAAAAGGTAATCACTAAGGCACAAAAAGAAATTAACGAAAAGACTGATTTATATTTTGAATTTGACTATACAAGAAGCGGACTTGGAGGAAAAGTAAGCGAAATTATATTTAAGATATCCAAAAACAAAGATTACAAGCCGCCGGTAAGTGATAAATTCTATGAAGACGTAACTCCTTGTGTGGAAGAAATTAGGCGATTGGAAGAAATTATAGATGAAAAATTACCTGCAAAAGACAAAATTGCTATTATAAAAGCAGCGCATTTTAATTTTGAAAGGATAGAAAAAGTGTACAGGCTTATGAAAAGCCAAAAGACTCCTATAAAGAATGTCACAGGATGGATATTAAAAGGATTAGAAAGAAATTATGATCTCAATAACAACCCGGTTAAATCAATTTCTGGGTTTACAGAAGATGAAGTAAAGAGTTTATCTGAAATAAATAGTGATGCTGATGGATCTGGTTCTATTTATGATATATTTACAAAAAATAATACAGATGACCAAGATACTCTTATTAGTCTTTGGAATCAAATAACAGCAAATGATCAGAAGTAAACTACCCATCACATAAAGCAACATTTGAAAAAATAGCCATTTTTTTTGATTGCATTTTTCATCCCATAAAAAAATATCAAATTGAATTTTATGGGAGGTAGATCATGAAAAAAATAATTTATATTGACATGGATGGGACGCTTGCAAAATGGGATAGTAATGCCACGACGGAGGATACGAAGAAAAAAGGATTTTTTCTTTCTAGGAAACCACAATCAAATTTGATTGCCGCAGTAAAAAAACTGATGAAGAACAAAGAAATTGAATGCTGCGTATTAAGCGCGGTATACGGAAATGCAGCAGCAGATGAGAAAAGAAAGTGGTTAGAAAAATATCTTCCCGGTATTTCCTCGGTGTTCGTACCTTATGGTCAAAACAAGGCGGATTATATTCCATCTGAACAGCCATCTGTTTTATTAGATGATTATTCGGTTAATCTTCATAACTGGATATCTGTACCCGGAAATATTGGGATAAAATTCAGAAATGGTATCAATGGAACAAATGGTACTTGGAGAGGAGAATCAATCGACCATACCATGTCGATAAAAGAAATGGAAATAAAAATAAGAGAAGCGTGTGAGTAATAACACACGCTTTTTTTATGCTAAATTGGTTACTTATCTGTATCCGAGTTCATATATTTTTCAAATCTCTCGTCACATTCATTAACGTCGTCTGCATCATTGTGACTACAATCCCCATATATTGTTTTACAATCATCGCATGTAAAAGTTACCTTTTGTAAAAAATCCAGTTTCTGGTTATAATGACATTCTTCGCATAATACGGCATTCAGCTCATTGTACTGGTCAACAGTCATGCATTTTATAGCATCAATAAAGTTTTGTTTTATTTTATCAATATTCTTCATAATAATTTTTTTACCTCATTTCTTTTATATATAGTTGATGCCCCATATGTCTAAAGACAGAGAATCTATGGTACATGCCGGGCGTATCAACTGACCGGTTCATTTTTGACAGGTCGCAGTACAGGATGCGGGTGCGTCATCACCTATCACTTGGAAAGGCACATAGTTCACTATACGGTATGTCTTAATCTGTATGTAGTTATTATATCGTATATTTTGGTGAAAAACAATGTAGCAGGAAGAAATATGCCGCTAAAATTGATATTCCGCTAATTTTGTGGTAAGAAATAGATATTTTGCAAGATTTTAAAGGTTTAGTTTACATTTTACGTAATATGTGATATATTATATTCAAGAACAAAATATAAACAATAGAAAAAAATGGGGAGACGATTATGGAAATACGTGATCTTAAAATATTAAACTTTCAGGGATTGAAGGGACAGCATGAATATAAATTAGACGGAAAATGTTTTGCTTTATGCCAGAAAAACGGTACTGGGAAGACATCTTTCATGAACGCTGTCAGATATGGCATTACCGGCAGAAAGCCTACAGGGAAAATGATCCATGAATTGGAAAGCACAACTGCAGTAGGATTTACATTGAAAAATGGAGTGACTTACATCCGACAGGACTTTAACAACAAACCGGCAAAATACTACATGAATTCAAAAGCGGTAAAAAAGCAGGATCTTGATAATTCTATTCAGGCTGTATCCGGCGTTGCACAGGGAACCATGAATATTGCAACTTCATCTGAAGTGTTGGCAGGACTTTCATCACAGGAATTTGGAAATCTGCTTTTATCTTATATTCCAAGAACACTCACAAAAGAAAAGATTCTTGCGTATATACCTGAAGTTGGTGAAAGTGCAAAATTACTCATTGACCTTAATCTACCGGATTTGGAATTCGGAACATCGGAACTTGACGATTTTTATAACATGTGTTTCGAAAACCGAAAAAAATTGAGAAAAAAAATTGCAGATTTAAAACCTGTCGTAAACAAATTTTCGGAAGTTGTGAATCCGGGAAAGAGTAGCAATGAATATAAGGCGGAATATAATGAGATACAAAAATCACAGTCTGAAAACATTGCAAAGGCAAAGAAAAAAGCAGAGTATGACAAGCTGTTTGCATTAAAAAAACAACAGGAATCGCAAATTATGTCATACAAGAAAATGCTTGACGAAATTGATATTCCTGTTATTGAAAATGGAATCAGGCAAAAAAAGATTGATGCAGAGTTGGTTGCTGAACAAAAGTTAAATGAGTTGAAACAGGTATATTATTCTACTTGTGAAAACAATAAAGCTTTGGAAAAAGCTTTGGAAACTATTATGCAACCGGTATGCCCACTGTCAGAAAAATTAAAATGTACCGTGGATAAAAGTCCGGTGACAGGTGAATTGGAATCGTCTATTAAGAAAAACAAGGATACGATATCCATGACAAAAAAACTTGTTGAGGATCAGGAAACTGTAATTGCATCAATAAAAAATGAAATCAAAAAAATTGATGCAGATTATCAGACAATCGGCAGAGTAAATGAATTAAAGGAAACTATAAAAAAACTTGAGGATACATTGCCACAACTTCCTGAAGATCCCGGAACTGTGGATGATATTTCAGAAATTGCTGGTCGTCTCAATGACGTGCTCCGCAAATATAATCAGGCATTAGAATTTGAAAAAAGTGAAACATTAAAGAAAGAATATGATGAAACAAAGAAAGATTGCGATGACTATGAGTTTCTCGTATCCACTTTTGCACCAAAAGGCGTAATCAAAAACAATATTACAAAGTATTACATCTCGGTGTTTGCTGACAAATGTAATGAAAAAGCATCCTTACTGAAAGATGGACTTCAAATTAAATTTGAGGTTAAGAATGGTGTTACGATGCTTATGGACACGGATGGAAGCGGCATTTTTAAAGAGTATGCTGCTTTAAGCGGTGGTGAAAAAGCTTATATGCTGTTTTTGGTATTAGATATGTTGAATGCCCTGACCGGCTTTAAAGTTATTATGATGGATGAGCTGTCTATTTTAGATAAGGAATCATTTCGTCAGTTTGTTGAACTTATTGTTAATCACAAAGATGACTATGATCTGGTATTACTTGCATGTGCGGAACATGATGATTTAACGGATATTATCAATACGTATGGCATTACGAAGATTGAGGTTTAAAAAAATGGAATTAAAAGAACTTGGTTTGCAGTCACGAACTGTAAATGCGCTGGCAAAGAAAAAATTATATACCGTTAATGATATGGCGATGTTCGTACCGAGAGTTTACAGGGATTATAGAAATCCAAAATATATCTGTGATCTTGTTGACGGCGAATTTGCTGCTGTATATGGTCGCCTTTTATCTTTAAATAAAAAATTTGGCTCAAGATGGTATCTTGTTGGAAAAATTGAGAATAGTGATGGGAAAAAACTGACGGTTATGTGGTTTACACAGGTAGATAGATATGCTGAATTATATGGTAAGTATATCAGTAAAGAGGTAGTTGTTTGCGGAAAAATTGATATACATCCTAAATTCGGATGTTCTATTTCAAATCCAGAGCATCTGTATGTGGCTACATCGTTCATACCGAAAATTGATGCAATATATTCAAATATAAAATCTGTATCGGATGAAATGCGCGATAAGATTGTTGATATGGCGGTTGAATATGCAGAGGAGCCGTTATCTTGGGAAGTAATGAGCAAATATCAGATTCCAAGTTATAAGGATTCACTGAAAATGGTCCACAATCCTCAGACGTTAACTGATATTACTGTCGGAAAAGAGAGACTTCTACTTAACGACCTTTTGTATTTTGCCATATCTTTTCGCTTGGGCGAAAATTGCGATGACAATTCAACTAATATACATTTTGAAAAGACTTCTCTAATGCAACAATTTGAAAAAACGTTACCTTTTGAATTAACAGAAGATCAGAATTCAACCATCAAGGCAATGATTGATAATTCTGTTGCTGGAAAAAGAAATAATATTCTTGTTCAGGGTGATGTAGGATGCGGCAAAACAATCGTTGCTGCATTAATGATGATTACGGCGTATGAAAACGGGTATCAGTCTGTGTTGATGGCTCCAAGAGAAGTTCTGGCAAAGCAACATTATGCAGAGCTTTCTGGATATGCAGAAAAACTTGGAATTAAGAGCTGCTTTCTTCATTCAGGAATGAAAGCAAAAGAAAAAAAAGAAATATTTGCGAAAATTAAATCGGGGGAGATTTCATTTATTATTGGAACCCATAGTTGTTTAAGTCCGTCTGTTGAATATGGTAATCTTGGATTAGTTGTAACAGACGAAGAACATTTATTTGGAGTTGATCAGAAGGAACAACTTGAAGCGAAGGCTCAGGCAGGTGTTCATAGTTTATCTATGTCCGCAACACCAATTCCAAGGACTCTGGCAACGATTATGTATGGAAACAAAAAAGAAATTATGATCATTAAGTCAAGACCGAAGGGGCGTATTCCTATTCAGACTGCAACGCAGTTAACGCATACGAATACATTTCCGTTTATGGAAAAACAGATTCGTATGAATCATCAATGCTATGTAGTGTGCCCGGCGATTGACGACAATGATAAATCGGAACTTATATCCATTGAAACCATGTATAAAGAATATCAATCCTATTTTGAACCGAAAGGTATAAAAATAGGTGTAGTTCACGGTAAAATGGATAAACAGGAAGTGGAATCCGTTGTGAATCGGTTCAAAAACAATGAGATTCATATATTAATGTCAACTACGGTAATTGAGGTTGGTGTAAATGTTCCAAACGCGACAGTTATGGTAATCGAGCAGGCAGAAAGATTTGGTCTTGCATCCCTGCATCAGCTTCGCGGACGAGTTGGACGGAGCAGCCTTCCTTCATACTGTATTCTCCGATCCGATGAGGCAAATAACGACCGCTTAAAAGTTATGGTCGAAACAACAGACGGATTTAAAATTGCTGAAGCTGATTTGAGGCAACGTGGAAGCGGTAACTTAATTGGTGTAAAGCAGGCAGGAGCAAACAAATACGTGGAAGAAATGTTAAATAATCCAGAACTGTTCAAACGTGCCAGTGAGATAGCTTCGTTTTGCAATAAACATGGATATGCTGATAAGTTAATTGATCTTTATAAGGAACATGATCAGCATGTGAAGGAATAAGGGAGGAATTATAAAAATATGAAAGATGGAATATCTGAAATATTACAACTTGAGCCAGCAGCTCTTCTGGAATATTTGTATTGTAATTTCTCCGTAGATATCCCGCAGAAGATTGAAACGGTTCAGGAACTTGAACAATCGTCTTTGCTTTTGGCTTTTTTTACAAACAGCTATGTTTTTCTTAGTAATGCTTCAATGCTTGCGGATATAAAAACGCGTTCTTTAAGAAAAAAAGGTGCTGGCAAGTTTGAAATTGATGAAGCGATTGCAAAAAAGAAAATATTAGAGAAATATTCCGAAATGATGCAAAAGTCTTACAATACAGTAAGCCGAATGATAACGGTTAAGCAATCAATCAATGAAGAATTACACATGTCAGATGCAAAATATCAAAACAAAAAGGGGACAAATTAGTTATGTTACATACATCAACAGCAACATTAACGCGAGCGGTGGAATTATTGAACGATTCGAAGAATGGTATATTGCTCATACAATCTGATTCTGTTAGTGAATATGATCAAATTGTAATGGACTGGTCCTACAGCTATGTTCATAGAAAAATTGTTGATAGTAAAGAAATTTCTTATAATCTCTATCCAATTTTGTATCATAAACAGAAATGGAAAAATGTATATGTGAAGTCAAGACGTTCTGCTTTGGCAAAAATATTTGAAAGATGGACCGAATATGATAAATTCAAAGATTCGGAACCGTTAAATTGTTTGCCGTTTATCAAATATTTGGAACAAATTCAGTTTTATGATGCGGATTATATGCTTGTGATTGTGGGAGGAGAGTGAAAAATGGAAAATTTGAACGTAAATAGAAAAATAGTTTTTAGAGACGAAACAACTGCAGACGCTTTCCGCAGATATGATTCCGTCATATCTGAATATGTAGAAAAAGATATAAACACCTTTAGACAAGAAAGAAATATGTCTATCGTGAAGATACTTATTGCGTATTACACGGTAATACTTTTCGTACCGATGATTGTAAGTGCAAGTAAACGTCATGTATTTGATATAAAACTGTACCAGAATTTTAATTTCGTGATTTTGATGTATTTTATATTTCCAATTTTATGCACAATTATATTTTGGAATGTTCAGACGGCTATATATAAAAGAAAATTTCACCTGATTCTCTGGGATATTGCAGATAATAACCCGGAGTTTGAAAATTTTCTTGCAATTCGTATGCTGCTGAAAAGAGTTTCTTTAGCTCCTGTACTAATTGATTATATAAATGATCATTCACTGGCAATTACACCAATCGGAAAACGAAAAAAGAGAATCATCTATCCGGTAGCCACAAAACTGGTTAAATCGGAAAATCAAGATGAAGTCGTTATTGTTTTTTATGATGATTATATTGCAATTAACATTTTAGAAGGATAAGCATTTTTCTTTAGAAAGGGTGATTTTGTGAAATCTTTGCTTATTGCGGAAAAACCGGATCTGATGAGACAGATACAAGAAGTATATGAGGATAATAAATCGTCTATTCCTTATTCTATTACTTTTGTGTCTTTACGAGGACATGTGCTTCGCTTAAAAAATCCGGATGAACTCGACGAAGAAATGAAACAGTGGAATTGGGATAATATTCCTTATTTTCCGGATGAACGAGACGGATGGAAATATACTGTCATTTCAGAAAAAAAAGAGGGAAAATTTTTAACCTCAAAAGAACGTTTTGAAATTGTAAAAAAAGAAGTGAATTCGGGCAATTATGATTTTATAATAAACGCCGGAGACCCTGATCAGGAAGGGCAGCTTCTTGTAAAAGAAGTTTTGCATGAAATAAAAAATAGACTTCCGGTAAAAAGATTCTGGACAAATGATCTTACAGAAAGTCATGTTATTGATGCACTTGTACATCTTCGGGATGATGACAAAGATACTATGCTTATAAATCTTACAAAAGCGGGTTATGCGAGACAACATCTTGATTATGAATTTGGCATCAATATAAGCCGCGCAGCATCTCTTAAAATGAATGCACGTGTAGCTTGTGGACGTGTAAAAACGGTTATTTTATATATTGTGTGTAAGCGAGAAGAAGAAATTGCAAATTTTAAACCGAAAACGGTATATGGAGTAAAAGCTGTTTACGAAGAGGGCTTTGATGGAACATACTTTATCCCGAAAGATGAGCCGGAAGAAAAGGTTGAAGAAGAATCAGAAGAGAAAAAGACAGACGAAGATCTTGGCATTGTATGGTTTGATACAAAAAAAGAAGCGGAAGATTTAATCTCGGAGCTTACCAAAGACGCAGAAGTTGTGTCGTATGAGGAAAAGCAGACTAAATTATATGCTCCAAAACAGTTTAAACTTGCTACGTTACAGATTGAAGCCGGTAAGCAAGGGTATAATGATTCACTTACGCTGGCTGTCCTTCAGAATTTGTATGAAAAGCATCTGCTGTCTTATCCTCGAACAGATTGTGAATATTTATCAAGCAATGAGGACTTTTTTGGTATCTTATCGGTTATGAATAAGATACCGGAATTTTCACCGTATGTAAAAACTGTTTCGAGAGCAGACCTTGAACGCGTAAAAAGAACAAAAAAGTGGATCAATGATTCGAAGCTTGAAGAATCCGGACATTCTGCTTTAAGACCTACTACAAACATACCGGATTTTTCTACATTGTCAGATGATGAAATTGCAATTTATAAAATTGTATGCAGGCGGTTTATTTCCATGTTTTTACAGCCGGTTGTCCAGATGAAAACAAAGCTGGTTACTAAAATAGGGGATAATTATTTTATTAGCAACGGAAAGCGGTTAATAGATAAGGGATATTCTGATATATACGGAACAACATTTACAGACGTAGAAATTCCTAAACATACTATTGGGGATCATTTAGGTGTAAGAGATTTTACAATTTCTGAAAAAACATCAAAATGTCCAAAACGTTTTACGTCTCCAGATTTGATTGCTGTTTGCGAGAATCCGGCAAAGTATCTTGAAAATAAGGCATTGAAAAGAATACATGGAAAACCGCTTAAAATCGGAACACCGGCAACAAGATCTCCTATTATCCAACAGTTAATTAAAACTGATAAATATCTGGCTGAGAAAAGAGAAGGTAAGCTTACGGTAATTGTTCCTACAGATGTTGGAATTAAAATTATCAAAAATCTCGGTCCTTGTGATATATGTAAAGTTGATATGACCGGTGAAATGGAAGAAAAGCTTGAAAATGTTCGCCTTGGCACAAAGTCTCTTGAAGACTTCGAGAAAGAAACAAAGGAACATGTAAGACGCGTGTTTGAAGATATAAAACGTGCCCCTATGACACCGTTTGAATCAACAAGATCAGCAGCGAAGACGGTCGGAATATGTCCTTCCTGCGGGAAAGATATTGTTGAGGTTGAAAAGGGATATTTTTGTCGTGGGTATAAAAAGGATGGAAGCGGCTGCAACTTGAAGATGTGGAAGACTTTTAGAGGGGCAGACTTTGATGTGGATGACGCTTTGACGCTTTGGCGTGGCGGCATTGTGAAGAAACATCTGACATTTTCTCTGGTATCATGGGATCAGAAAATTAAATATAATTTTACAACCAATGAAGCAGAGTTTGATGCGGATCCAAAGAAAGCACTTACATCTTGTCCTTTGTGCGGAAAAACACTTCTTGCAAATAACCTTGAGTTTGCGTGTGAATCAGGTGATTTAAGCGGAATGCGCTTTATATGTGGTGCTACACTCACAGACGATGATTTAATTCATCTTTTCGAAGGGGAAGAAGTGATTGTTAAGTGTAAAAAAGGCGATAATGATTGGGATCAAAAACTTTTATTTGACAAGAAAGCTAAGAAGATTGATTTTGTAAAATCAGAGTATAGTAAGGCTTCTGGAAGTAGTAAATATAAAAAAGGGAAGCCTACATATAAAAAGAAAAAAGGAGGCAGGTAAAAATGGGATTAATGGAAGAAGATAAAGGTGAAGATCAAAGACTGCAGGATTATGACAATAACAATATTTCAATCAAGCAGGCTGCAATCATTGCGGCGGTTCTTCTGGTCTGCATTGTGGTTTTGTTTGTATTAAAGGTTAAGCAAATTGTTCCATCTTTTGTTACTGCAATTATATCTGTTTTAATGTTTGTTGCAGCGTTACTGTTTTTGCTTCACGAAAAAAAGAAATAATTAGAAAAAAGGCATCTTTCTTTATGGTGCCTTTTTTTGTTTGCTGAATTTTTCTCATTTATAAATACATTATTGTATTTTAAGGAGGAAAAAACATTATGAAAAAAAATGAAATAATTAAACGTCTGCAGGCGGCAGACCAGACAATCCTCAGTTTCCCGGATAGGGGAAATGATTGGGGAAATAACCGGTATAGAGGTAACTGCTCTGGCTGGATACAGGCATTCTTGATATGGAAATATCGAGTGTCAAAGTTTGGGGAGCTATTTGCAGGCGGCGGCACCGGATCTGATGTTGCCCGCGATATGGAGGTTGCTTATATAGGAGCAGATTTAAACCCTAATCCGGTTCGTAACAACATTCTTGTTACAAATGCTGTTACGGATGATGTCCCTGATGAATTTCGGGATTGCGATATGGTATTCATGCATCCGCCGTATGGGAAAGAAATAAACATCCCATATGCAGGAAACATGTATCCGGATCCTACAGGGATCTTATCAAAGAGTGATCTCGGTCAAATGCCGTGGAATGAATTTATGGCAACTTTAAATAAAGTTGTTATGAAATATTATTCAGCAATGAAAAATCATTCAAAAATGGCAATCCTGATGGGGGATGTCAGACGGAACGGGCAGTTCCATTCCATGCTTGCAGATATTGTAAAACCGGGAAATTTGGAGCAGATCATTGTGAAACAACAGCATAATGTTATGTCTTCAGGAAATTCTTATGCAAACAGGAATTTCGTCCCGATGAATCATGAATTTTTGATGGTGATTGCAAAGAATATTGCAAATTATATAGTCAATTATCAGATTCCAATAAATAAGGGAATTGATATTCGTGATTCACAAGATGCAACGTGGGATGATGTCCTTTATAATGTAATGACTGGAAAAGGAGAGCTTCCTTTAGGCTATATTTATGGTGAGGTTGACGGACATGCAAAATGCCAAAACAATTCTCACTGGCAGGAAAAAATCCGCCAGACATTGCAGATTAAAGACCGATACCGATCATCAAGACCGGGATATTGGTCATGCATTGCATAAACTTAGAGCGCAGAGGTTATTTCTCTGCGCTTTTTGTTATGTACGCCTATTGGCGTACCTGATAAAAATAAAATCCCACCGTAACCACGATGAAGCTTTGTCTTTTTAAGCATTCGTAAAAGCTGTTAACTGTGCCCGTAACTTTGCGTTTTCTGCCTTCACTTTTGCGTATTTTGCCTTTTCTGCCACAATCGTAGCGTCCTTTTCAGCTTTATATAATTTTGCTACCTTTGTCATACTAATATCTGGAATCATAGGCTCCTCCATGATACGTTCACGAACTTGATCATACTGGTTGCTTTGATACTTATATTGTATTGAAAAAATGGCTTAAAATCAAGAATGCGCACGGTTATTAGTAAAAGTACATGTTTCCTCCCCGGTATGTAATATTTCACAGTAAAGTTTCGCAGTGCAAAACTTCCTTGTTGAAATTATACAAAATATGAAAGAGTGGAATTTCGTAAATAACTATCTGATTTTCAAGCCGGATCAGGAGACAGCTGTATCATACCGGTATGGTGGAATTCACCTGCAGAGGTGGGAGTGTTCTACTAAATATTAGATAAAAACAACACAAAAAAATGATACATAAAATGGAACAAAAAGTGGAACAAAAAATGGAACATTAAGTTTACATTTTACGTAATATGTGATATATTATATATAGAAGAAAAAAACGATTGGAGGAGTTGTTAAATGAGCGAAAACGAAAAAACAGTTTGTCAATATCCGGTTGATTTACGGACATATTTTAATACAAAAAAGCGTGTACTTAATGTTGAGTCTCTTTTATATCGAGCAAACGCAGATAAAGGCGAGTCACCTTATACCAATTATGGAGCCTTTTCAAGATTTAAGTTTACGTATATTGATAAGACTAAATATCCAGCTTTCTTTGTAGAGGCAAATATTAAGCCTGATGACATTGCTGACATTGTAGAACGGACAAAATATGCAAATACAAAGATTTATGATTATGAGCTCCATTTATCCGGAAGTTCAACCGAATCAACAGAAAACGCAAGCCCAGCATATACATGTAGATTTACAACTGGGAAAATGAAGGGCAAATCACCGGCTGAAGTTCTTTCTGAGGATCCTATTAAGGGTAAGGAAATGCTCAATCAGCACTACCAATTTTTAAAGAGTAATTTGGAAAAGTATCCAAAGAATAAAATTCAAATGGATGCGATTGCCGAAGCAAGCAAGCTTATGAGTGAGGGTAAACTTGAAAATGTAAAGCCTGCAGCATCAACAGAAACCATCACAATTCTGAAACCAGAAATGCGACCTCTTAAGTCGAAACCGCAAAAATATGAATATATTGCGGAAGATGGAAAGAAATATCCTAAAACATTTGTTTATGAGATCGGCATTATGTGTAGCCCTTCTGACCAATATCCTTATAAAATTATCATTGAAAATTATTATGCACCGGTTATTGAGAGAGAAGATAAGACTTTGAATGTAATTAAGAGTCAGGCACAGGACGTTGAGCCAAGAACATTTTATATGACAACAAAAGACTTCAATGGCATGATTCATGCGATTCAGACAAATATGAATCAGTTCGAGATGATTATTGCTAACAAACAATTTTCAGATGCAATGCGATGGGAAGAGTATAACCGTAAAAACGCATCGGCAAATACGACAAATAAATCTGCATAGATATATACAGCCAACAAACAAAAACTTGTTTCCCCTCCCCAAGATATGGCTGTTTATATATTGCCGGACATCTATCGCCAGATGTCCGGCTTTTTAGTGTAACTGGAAGCTTTCGCCGGTTATCTTAAAAATCAAAGAAATCGTCGTCAAATCCATAATCTGTTTTTTCCTGTTCAGACGCAACATGCGGATCATCTGGAATATTTTTTGGATCTGTCGGGTTCCCTTCTCCTGTCCAAAACAAAATTCCGGAATCGTCTCCACCATTATCAACAGCGTCGTTTATTTCTTCCTGAGAAAATGATATTTCTTTTTTAGGATTTTCTTGTATATCTTCATTATTATTTGTTGTTTTATCAGAAAAATCTTCGGTATTTATAATTGCCTGAAGTTCCTTTAATATATCTTCCGCAGATTCTTCTTTTGGTGAAATTTGTTTTTGGTTAATATTATTCTTTTTACCATTTTTTTGTTTTGCGATAATCTTCGGCAGTATAATTAACATAACAACGACAATTATCATGATTATTATTCGTGTAATCAGATTAAACATAGCGGATGTGGTTGTTTTGCTATGAACATCTGTTTCAGTTCCGGTTTCCGGAATATCAACTTCTGGTATTTCTGCAATATCCTGTTTACTTCCAGCGTAATCCATTTGCATAAAAACAACCGGTTCGCTTGTTAAAATCGTCCATTTTCCTTCCTGACCACTAGCAATATCCATCTGTGAAAATCCATCTGCCCAAGTAAGCTTTATGTTCATATTTGCATCATGTAATTCTGTATTTTCTGTAGATAATTGCAAAATATTGTTGTCAGGCGTTTTCAAACTGATGACTGGAGTATCCATGATTCCGTCCATGTTATTATCCATTGTATATTTGATCGAAATAGATATTGAAGTGTCTTTCTTTAATTCGAATGTGTAAGACGTCCCTTTTGACATGCTATCGGATAAATCATCTGTATTAGTCCCGTAATTTGCGTATATTTGATTATAGTCATAAGTTATATGTGCTGTTTGTTCAAGCTCGTAAAGTAAATTTTCATTTGTTACTCTGGCTTTTTGCGCCATCGTAAGAGCATTATATCTATATCTTGTTTGCTGTATTTCTAAAACTTGTGGAGATTGTGAAGTTTTTAATGAATTGATTTTTTCTATAATACTATCAATTTCATCTGTCCCCTGAATAATATAAATTGAAGTGGTTGAGTTATAAATTCTGTTTGCATCAGTTTCTGTAGCACCAGAAACTTGTTCTGTGGTTGGTTGTTCACTTGTATTACTTATTTGTTCTGGTTCAGTAAATAATATATTATTGCTTATGCAAGACAGCAGAAGCACAGTAATGATTTTTTTTGAAAAAAACATTTTAACGCATCCTTTCGGTTTTTGAAAATTATCTTATATAAATATATGTGAAAAAATTAAGCATGTTTGAAAAACAAATAAGTAAAAATGTGTATTTGGAAAAATTTGACAATTTACGTATAATGTGATAAAGTTGAGATAGATATTAAGGAACAAGGGGTAAGTATGTATTATGGGTAAAAAAGACAACGATAATTTTACGAAAAATAATCCGAAAAAAGATACAGAAAAATTTCATTATAGTGGTTCTCGTCGATATGTTATGCGTGAAAAACCTGTCTTACAGTATGATAAAGCTGGATGGTCAAAAGTAAGTGATGAATTTAAAGATGAAAATGGCGAATTCGATCAAAAAAAATATCTTCAAGAATATTTGAAAGAAGCTTATGATCGTATAGAAATTAAAATTCCCAAGGGTTTAAAAGGTCCTTTACGAGACAAAGCAAAACAAAGAAATATGTCTATGCAGGCATATATCATGGATCTAATCTATAATCCTCTGATTGTTGCATCTACAGATAATGTAAACAATTATGAGGCATCTACTCATAAAGAAGCAGACAGGCTTGAAAGAATATTTAAAGATAATATGATCAGATATGAAAGAAACGGGAAAGTGATTTCTGTGAAAATATCGGATGAAGATATAAAAAGGTTGCTAAACAAATATATACTTTGATTTTTTAAAAATGTACTTTATGAATAAAATGTACTTTATTCTTGATTAGAATAAAGTACATTTTTTATGTTGAACATTGATTATCCAAAATAAATAAAGTACATTTCCAAAAGAAAAATAATTATATACAGGTGATAAAATAAAGTACATTTTGAACAGGATAGCGGTAGTTCGATAAAAAAAGCCCCACCGTAACCACGATGGAGCTTTGTTTTTTAGGATGCAATTATACGCTTGACTTCGGAAACCTCAAGATTGACACGCTGTGCAATTTCTTCAGGTGACTTTCCCAAATTTAAAAGCGTCATGACGCTGCCTTTCTGTTCGCCAGCAGCAAAGCCAGCAGCTTTACCAGCAGCCTCGCCAGCAGCAAAGCCTTCTTCATAACCTTTCCGTTTGAATTTATCAAAAACATCTGCCATGTTTTTTGCACCACCTTTCTCATCTTGATTTTGGGCTTCTTGAAAACGATAATCTCCGGTTAACGCTTTCATTGTCTTTAGTATGGCATCTACGTGATCGAAATTCTCCTTTGTAGGAACATACTCTTTATTTTTGCGCATCTGTACAAAATAATCAGCTACGATCCTGAAATCACTTTTAAACATTTTTACCTGTTCATCCGACAGAAAAGCAATTTCGAAAAGATTGATCTCGTAGTTATTAACATATGGCTTCCATTCATCAGGAATGTCCAATGCTTCATATAAAGACTTTGGTTTATTCCATCTTTCTGTCCCAAAATAAAGGACAAGCGTTATAACAGGATATCGTTGTTTGTCAGTACTAAGTAATTGCCCTTTGTATGATACACCATCATACGCGATAACTCTAAACGGTTCATCCGGATCTATCTTTGTCTGGTGTTCAAGACCGATTAACGCAATGCGGATGTTTTTGTTTAGAAAGACCTTTGAACAATCACGTTCTTCTTCGTGGATTTTGTTTTCCACCTTTAGTTGTTGCTTATCTTTGGTATTTATCAAAGCATTAGTATCAACAACCGGCTTACCGTTAAATAATAATACATTTACTATATCAGCAAATACATCATTATAATCGGCAAGTATTTTTTCTGTAATGTCTTTTTCTCCCATTTTCCTCCTTTTCCTTATCCATAAGTACGTAAGACAGGAACATGCAGGAGAAAACCTTCTCAAACATTGCCCCGGCAATTACATACTAGGACAATGCCTTTTTTTCTCTACACCAATATCACACCATAGATACTGGCTGTTTCATTACTTATATTATATGGAAAATTTGGCTTAAAATCAAGACGTTCCATAAAATACAAATAACTCATATATATATGTGCAAATTTTTGTAATTAAAATTGCGAAATGTCAGACTCGCGCAATATTACTTCTCACTCTGTCTGGCTTCCTCGATAAACATGGATGGGTGATCTGCAGTGTAGTTGTATTTTGATACCCGGTACATCCGGTCATTCATCTTGAATGGGAGAGTATCAGTATCCTCAGATTCAGCCGCAGACACAACAGCTCCACAGATGATATCCAAGGGTTCATGTAACTGATCAGAGCATCTTTGTCTCTGTGCGAAACCTGCATGGAACCAAGCAGCGTGCCAATGATACTTCCATCTGATCCTGCGTCACGAAACAGCGATTCCACGGTCACGTTTCCCTGTTCGGCAATGATTGGAAGCACGCTTGAAGGCAGTCGTTTTTTGCCGTGTTCCACCTGAGATATGAGTGTTTTGCCTCCCTTTAGCTCTAAACTGTTAATAAATTCCGTTTGTGTCATGGCATTTGCGGTACGGATGGCGCGTATCTTTTCGCCAACGTGCCGGTTTACCGACTGTTTCTTTTCACTTACTGTGCGTTCATCAGTAAAATACATTTTCTTTTCCTCCCCGGTATGTAATATTTCAAAGTAAAGTTTCGCAGTGCAAAACTTCCTTGTTGAAATTATACAAAACATATCAGAAACGTCATATGGAGTCATGTATATTCTGTAAATGACGACGGAGAAAAAGAAGTCATTTTATATAAAAATTATGGAGCGGTTTTTAAAATTGACCGCTCCATTTTTTTATAAAATAAAGTACATTTTTGAAAAAAACGTCCAAATTAAAAAATTTACTTAAGTCGAATAAAGTACATTTTTGAAAAAAATGCTCAAAATAAAAAATTTACTTAACTCCGGAATAAAGTACGTTTTTACAATTTGTTTACAAAAAATTTTTTTTACTTATTTTACTTTATGCATTGATATAATATATCATATCATATTTCTGATATCTTGTAATCTATCCCCTGCATTAACATAATGCTTGTGCGCAACCTCTATGCTCTTATGTCCGAGCGCATTACTGACGGCGTACAAATCTTTTGTTTTGTTATATAACAATGTTCCGAATGTACTTCTGAATTTATGTGGTGTTATTTTTGCAAATTCTTCCGAACTTTTAGCATATTTTTTTACCATGTATTCAATTCCTCGTATAGTATAACGTTTACGTTGTGATGATAAGAAGAGTGCTTTTTTGTCGAGATCATCACAGGCGCTATTAGGTTCTATGTCTCTTCTATATTCCATATAATAGGAGAGAAGTTCTTCAACTTTGTCACTAAAATATACGGTTGCAAAGTTTCCGCCTTTTCTTATAATTTTAATAGCATGATTTTTAAAATCAACATCTTCCATATTTAATCCAACGCATTCGGAAATACGTATCCCGGTGCTTAACATAAGTGATATGATAGTAAAGTCACGTATCCCGTAACGTTTATGATACTCTTGTTGCTTTTTTGAAAGACCACTTCCATATTTAACTTTTCTTAAAAATTTTTCCCGACCGTCTTCGTCCATTTTAATGATTTCGTGTTCTTTTAATGCTGGTGCTTTTACTTTTGTACTTTCATTTGACGGAATCAGGTCAATATTATATAGTGTTGAAAACAAGCTTTTTATTGAAGATAAGATACGTCTTAGAGTAACATCTGCGTTTGTGACTATTTCATCTTTGTGTTGATGTCGTTTGACATAAACAAGATAATTAGATATATCTTTCGCCCGCAATTTTGCTATATCATCTAATGAAATATCCTTTATTTTTTTTTCGGAATCCTGCGTGAGATAAATGAAAAAGTCCTTTATATCTCTGGTGTAAGCATATAATGATGAATCCGCAACAGTATTACTCATAAAGTTTTTGTATTCTTCCATGAAAACCGGCATTTGGCTGATCATCATGTCAGTCTTTAATCCATAATTGTTTAATGTTTTTTCCTTAAAGTTTTTTGGTCCTTTTGGCATATCTTATTTTATATCCTCCTTATTCACCAATGTTATAGGACAGAAGCCCTTATGTCTTTAGGTGATTGATTGTTGACGCGTTATAGATGAAGACGATTTGCGCCTCATTACAATATATCCAATACAAAAAATAATAGCTGCAGGATATATTTTTTGTAATGTGTGTATGAAAAACAATCCAAATTCCTTATAATGAGGAATTATAGCCAATGCAAAAAGAAGAATAGATAAGATAAGCATACCAAATCGTATTTGTTCTATATGTCCCGAATACATGTGATTGTCATCGTTACCAATCATAAATTTTCTACAATGGTTTGCACATAATTTGCTTACGACACATTGAGAGCGTCTATATTTACATAGAACATATATAATTGCAATTAAGATAACAGCGGGTATTCCGAATGTTAAAATGGAAATGAGCAAATTTCCGGTTTTCATCTCCCAAATATCCGTAAACCGAATAATGTTCAAATATATGAGATAAGAGAGTATACCCAATATACCTATACTTAAATAGCATTCATAATTATAAAAAAACTCAAATAAATTCCTGCATATAAACAGAGACATTGCTAATGATATCATCGCTGCAGCAATTTCAGAGTTAGAAGCAATATAAGAAATGACATAAAATCCGGCACAGTATAGTGGAATGGAAATAATCTGTGCATACAAATAAATCGCAGTTGCGAGGAATGGGACGCAAGCAATACCAATCGCGGCACCTTTGTTTGATTGGATGAAATTTATTGCTGATAAAAATAATTTTGTGCGATACAGATAGCAGAAGAGTATGCCGGATAAAATACTTATAACTCCTAATACAACTACGAATATAATATTATTCATCGTGACTCTTCTTGTTATTCTTTTGTTAATATATTCCTGATTATATTCCATACAAGACACCTTCTTTCTAAATTAAGCCTCTTTTTTCAAGCATAAGCTGAGTTTGATTTCTTCCTGCAGCATCACAGTTAGATTCTATTTCATGATCAGGATATTTCTTCATAAGATCATTATACAGTTCTTTTGCTTGTTCAGTATTTGAAACCTCGCATCCAACATATACGTGTGTAACGGCAACACCGATATATCCACATTTTTCGGAATTTTTCATGTGTTTTGAATCCTCTATATAATTACAAAACATTTCTCGTTGTTCCTGTTCCGTAAGGCTGTTCATATCTGGGCATCGTTCTTCAATATATCTATACAATGAGCATAATGTGTTGGAAGGATCTAACACATACCTGTCATCATAAACAACCCAGCAATGATGAACGGGTGTGTCTAATTGACGAATCAGCCATCCAGCGTAGATTTTTGCGTTATAACCAGCTTTTTTTAACTCATTGTATAATTTATCTGCATTAGAATAGCAATGCCCAAAATCAAAGGTTAGGCTGTCAAATAAGTCAATTATTGCCTGATCAAATAATTCGGATGTATTAAATTCGTGAAAAACACGGATTTTATTCGAATTTGTTGGATACTTTACAGTCGGAATAATGTAAGATTTTACAAATTCATTTTTTGTATTAAATGTTTTGTAAACCACAGTATCTTTTTTTATTTTTATTTCCGGAGCTTTTTCTTCCAGAATTTCTTTATTTTCGCAAAAAATCATAGAGCCTCCTATAAGAAGTATAAGTAATCATATACAATAACAAATTACATGTTTTAATGTAGTTTCTAACTAATTGTACCAATATTATAATATATAATAATACAAATGTCAATCTTTTCGTTAAAGATATATTTAACGAAAAGATACAAGGTCAATATGCTACTGTTCTATTTGCATATAAATGCAATAAAGAGCCTCCAATTAACTATTCTGGAGACTCTTTATTACAGCTGCTGATAATTTTAAATCATATACCCTGATTATTCTTACATTGTTCACATTTCAAAGCATCCATCATCCGGACATATCCTGTACCAAGCAATATGGCGTCTGCCTCGTTGTCGTTTACCCATATGTGATATAATTCAGCAGTCCGTGCAATAGACCATTTTTTTGCTTCATCTCTTTTTCTGGGGCATACAATATCCCCTTTGACAGCTTTTCGCCATTCACCGGGGCGAATCTTTACAAACTCCTTGAAATTGCTTAATGCCCATCCGTTTACGCAGCCTACAATGTGTCCAAGCATACGTTCCGTCTGGGCGTTTCTTCCTACAACGTTGTTTTCAATCACAACAATATCCGGCATATATTTGTTCAGTATATTATATAATCCTTTTTGTGGTTGATAACTCCGGAATCTTTTAAGTCTCCAGCTTCAAAATATGCATATCCTGATTCTGTAGAGGATGTGTCTAACGCAACCATCCGGACTTTGCCGGAATGGTCTTCAAATATTGGCTTATATTCGTCGATGACCGCATTGAGAGCTATCCTCATATCTTCTTTTTTACTTCCGCAATTTTTTACTATTTCATATGTATCGAATGTCACTGTTTTTACCTCTTTGTGATATTATATAGCGAGAAAATCCTGAAGAGATAATTGTTCATATTCAGGTTTCTTTTCAGGTTTTAATACTACATTTTTTGTTTCTGTTCTGTTTGCCTGTTCTTCGTCAATAAGAACTTTTCTTATTGCATCTTTCAGTGTAAGCCCCCGCTGATACCATCGCATGGCATATGCTGCATGGATTTTATCCGGAATGTATTTAAGCACTTTTTCGTAATTTTCCTTGCTTTTTACAGCGAACATCTCTGGTGTGACTGAACTCCATACATCAGTTCCGAATGTCTTTAGTTCAAGATAATCGGAATACATATGATTATCAGTTTCATAAAAGTGAATGATTGATGCCGCACAATTCAAATTAATCCGACGATTATGAGATAGTTCCTCAGCGGAGCCAAAGCGTTCCGGCTGTTCTGAACCCACATCAATTTTTCGTGCCATAACGCTGCTGTTTTCAAATCGAAGTTTTTCCATTTTCTGAAATTCAAATGTTACATCATGTGATTGCAACAGTTTTTTTAATTCAGAAAGACTTTCTAATTGATTATTATGTGACATACTTTGCACAAAAGCCAAATTATTAGAATATATGATCACACGCTCTCCGGATTCAATATGAGAAAGTGCAAACGAAACGGCTGTAAATAATGTTTCATATACCGTCTGTCCCATAACATCGCCCGATTGAATTGTGTCAATATCATTGTGCTTTACAATATTTTTGAAATAAGTCTGACCTGTCTGACCGCCTACACGTATAAATACTTCGTACATTTTGTACGCCTCCTTTCCCATATTACAAGAGAACGCACCGCAGAATAAATCTGGGCGCGTTCTTTTGTGTTATCTTCCAAGGCTTTTAGCGAAATCTTATGAATTTACAGCTTCCTTAAGTTTTGCTCCCGGCTTAAACCGAACCTGAGTCGAACTTTCAATCTGGATTGCTGCTCCTGTTTTTGGATTTCTTCCTGCGTGTGCCTTACGCTCATTTGTTTCAAAAGTTCCAAAACCAACAAGCGTAATCTTGTCTCCCTTTGCCAGAGCATTTGTGATGGTTGCAAATGTGTTTTCGATTACAGACGCAGCATCCTTTTTGGATACGTTGCTTTTTTCACATACTTCGCTTACGAGTTCTGCTTTAGTCATAATGTGTTCTCCTTTAATTTTTTATTTGAATACAATATATCACATAATACGTATAATGTCAATAATCAATTAACAAATAAATGACTGTATATACTTGCGTGACATTGACATTATACGACTTATGTGATAGTATAAGTGTGCTTAGTTACAATATAATCAAAAGACTTAAAGGGGGAGTTAAAATGCCGGTTAAAGAAATAAGTGATATAAAAAATCCAAAAGAATATGGTATGTCTATTTTTTCAATAGATACGTATATGCAGTCTTATTATGAATTCCTGTTTTTTGACAAAACCAAGTTATATTTAGGATTAGACTCACAGAGAAATGCACAGGCTTTACTGCGGGTAATTATAGAAAAATTTTTATGTATGACTCCGCAACAGGCATATGATCATTTTACTGATGAGCTTATCAACAAGTTCAGGTTGAACAAAATCATTAAGGCTTGTCTCTCTGATGAACCTAAAACTCCAAAGGCACTTAAAAAGGAAAAACTTTTTCAAAAAATTTATCCGGAATATTTTGGAATTAAAGATAAAAGTCTTAAATATGTGTCGTTAAAATCGGAATTTGAACGTGTAAACCGCACCGGTACAAAATGGTCCTCTACCGTCCTGAACGATAAGTCAACAAGCACAGCTCTTGAATTATTTGGCATTGTTCTTGAACAACGATTTGCGTTAACGAATCCAAGAGATTTGTATAAAAAATTTGCCGATGGTGCAAAGATCAATAATATATTTGCTGAATGCAAAGTGTATTCGATTCTGAAGAAAAATTACGATTATCCGATTGACCTTCTGCATAAATATTTTGTCCAGCAAGATATAATTCATGCGCAGCAATCAGGAAATAAAGATTTTAAACCGTGTGCGGATCCGGTTCTTTATCAGATTTATAAATTAAATTGTATTACAGACAATTTAAAACTTGTGGGATAAACAAAAACAGCCATGTACGTTGTGTGACATGGCTGTTTTTGTTTTAATGAATATCTTTTTTAATCTTTTCGATCAAACAAGCAGCAAATGATTTAATCTTCGTCTCAGATGCCTTTTCTAAAAAGGTCTGAAAGTTTTCAAATCCTGCCTGCTCAGAAATGTCTGCCATTTGCTGATCAGATAAATAAAACTGATAACATTTAGCAAACGTTCTCGCGTCTGTTTCAGATAATTCTTCGCAATACGCATATGGTTCTGCAATAGAATCCATGCGATCCATTAAATAATGGTTAAGAACATCTTTTATTGCCGACACTCTGTTTGCGTTTATATGCTTGTTTTTCAGAAGATATGAAATATTGGCATATCCTCTGTCTCCTTCGGATGCCAATACCTCTTCTGCACACTGGTATTCATACTTTCCGTATCCGATCAGTGTATCAAAAGATTCTTCTTCTGCTTCTTTAAGAAGCGTACTGTCTTCGCACATGGCTGGAGACAGTATATTTTTAATCATCTTTTCTTGTGACGGATGACAATTTTTGAATACTACCACAAAATCGCCTCCGTCCTGATATGCTTTTATCTCCATATTTTTTTTCCTCCTAATTTTTTATTATTCTTTTTAGCTTGCGGGCAAGCTCTATATGAAGTTCTTCCGGTTTTGCCGAAGTGAAATCTTCTCCGTACATCTGCTTAAAGAGATTGCCTGTAGTTTTATCAATACCGATACCAATACCGATAACGGTAATCCCTTTTTTACGTGCTCCTAAAATTGCTTCTGCCGTATCATTTATACCCTTGCGGATATCCCTGTAATGATTACATGCAGGAAGTCCATCGGAGATAACAAACATTACCTTGTTTATCTCCTTCCTTTTAGAAAGTTCCATGGCTCCGTATCTTATGGCGTATCCGTCATAATTATTATAACGTGCTGCCATTTTTTCAATACTTATCCGTTCCTTTCTTGTGTTTTTGAAAGAAACGAACCTGAATAAATCACATGCCTCCATTTCATCTGCAGAGTAACCGATGATCTCGCATGGCAAATTCAGTTTTGCGAAGCTTTCTGATAAAAATACAGATGCGAGCTTTGCGTTTTGTGTTTTTCTCTGCCCCATAGAGCCAGAGTTATCAACCAAAAGCAGCACTACAGTATCTGATGTGTGTTGCTTTTCTTTATAACGATCAAAAATTTTGATGCTTGTACCGATTGTTCCGCGTATAATATTGTATCGACCGGTTTTTGCCCGGCACACTTCATCAAAATCGTTTAAAAAAAGATTTTTAATTGAATCCACAAACATTGTAATTTGTGGATTTAATTTCATGAGCATCTTTTCGTACCCGTTGACGCAGCTACTATCCGGAACAACAACCGTTTCCGAACATTTTTCCGGACCACATTCCGGAATGTTTCTTGCCGACATAACATCTTTGACATTAGCATCGTTTTGAATATCGTTTACAGCCTTTTCCAAGTCTGAAAGCTGGTCTTCAAGAATTTTTTCTAACGTCTGGATTTCGTCGTTTGACGGATCTGCAGCGTCAACGTCGGTCTGTTCACCTTTTGGTATATCTCCGTCTGCAATAACTGCCAGATTGCTTTTCCTTTTTTGCGATTTTTCGTCGTCCGGGTTTTCTTCAGGCTTTTGAATAGAATCTCTATTATCGCCATCTGTTTCGGAAATCTGATTTGATTTTTCAATGTTTTCACACATCTGATCCAAATTTCCGTTTTCCCATAACGGCTTTGTCAACCGCGTCCAGTTAAGTGCGGCGTCTATTCTTTTTTGAGATATAGGTTCTTTGATCATTGCATCAAATTCCGGCGCAATCTTTTTCAAATACTCAAGAGCAGTATCCGATAAATCACCTTTTATAATTCCCATATCACCAAACTGAATCAAAGCGTTCACTAACTGTTCAAAATCTGGAGATTTTTTTTTGATTTTTGGGCTTTCTTCATAGATCTGGTTGATCGTATAATAAAGCCCCTTTAATAACATTCCGCCAATCGCCTGATTACCAAAATGTTCAATCGCCGGATCTTCTATTACATTTACGAATAAGCTAAATGCTTTCCGTTCTTTACCGGCAACAGTTGCAAGCTTCAAATGAAAATAATGAAAATCCGTATAAATCTGGTGCAGCATTTCGTGTGCAAACACTCCTGCCCGAAACATCGGTCGGTATGCTGCTGGAAGACTTTGCACCAATTCATGTTCAAAGTTGATGCTTATGTTCCCGGATTTATCTGTAAAACCTAAATCCTCAGATTCTGCCGGAAGCTCTACAATTTCACAGATCTTTTCTGTTATAGCCGAGTAGGTGGATTTGAACCACCTAATTTCGGCTGTATAATTATTTTTTTCTCTCATTTTTCTCTCCTTATTCATCAGGAAGCGCATCTAATGCACGCTCACACACGTCTGCAAGTTCATAACTTGCTTCTGCTATCTTGCCAATAATGGAGTTTTTTACAGCCAGTTTCGAAGGCTGCCCGTCCTGAATGTTTTCAATCGCTCCGATGCAGGAACGGATAGATAACATTCTTTTGACAGAATCTACATCCACCATTGCTGAATTTTCATCGAGTGCGCGAAGTACGGAAAGGTAGGTGTTATAAACCCATTTGCATACTTTTTGCGATTCTCCTGTTTTATTTTTCAGAATTTCGATGAAAACTTCTTTTTTCTGCGGCTTCATGTTGACCGATGTTTTTAATCGGTTTGAGATCATTTCCGCCATCGGCTTTGTTCCGTTCGTTCCAACATTCATTGTAAAGATACAAATGCATAAAGGATGTCTTGTTAAATTGATATATCCGTTTTCTTTTACGATATACGGATATTCAAGAAACTGACCAAGACCGCCGATATTTGTATCCGGTGATGGAACATTACCTTCCTCATACACATGGAAGCCACCGTGTTTCGCACACAGAAGACCATCCGTTGCTACATTTTGTGGCTTTCCATCCACGATTCGAGGTCCGCCCTGAAATGCATCTTCTTCCATGGTTCTTGTTCCTGTCGTCAAATATACAGGAAAATGACAGGCTGCAGATAATGCATACACAAGCGCCGTTTTTCCGGTTCCGGGATCTCCGGTTAGGATGATATTGATCGCATCGTTTCCGATAGCCTTGATGCGGTCTTCTGCCTTGCTCATATCAAGATTTTTCATCCGGTAAAGAATTCTGTCAGCTCTTGATTTGATCTTTAATACGAGCCAGTAAAAATCCTCGGTCGGTACATAAGTATCAAGATATGACATTGGACGGATTCGTTCTTTTTGTTCTTCTGTCCAGTTATACATGATCTTATATGTGCCACTCTTGACCTTTGCCATAAATCCTGCAAGGTCTATCTTTCCACAGCTTACACTTTCTGTTTTTTCAACCTCTTCATCTTTAAGTAAAAATGATTCGGCTGATTCAAACAACTGACTGATGGTTGCCGTATCAGACATCTTTCCTTTCCGATATGCCTGCTTTATTGTTTCAGGAACTAAAACCGATTCTACATCTGTTTCCGAGAACCCGTCTTCAGAAATACTTCCGAAATAATGGCTTTCAGAAAAAAGTGCAATCAGGTTTATTGAAACGCTTCCGGTTGTCTGGAACTCCTCTATTGCCTTTTTAGCAACGCTGCGAAGTTCTGCGTTCTTACCAAACTCTAAATGCCATAAAACATTGGCAGTTAAAATCTGGAGTAATGTTGGTTCCGAACTAAACTCCTGTCTGCAGTCATTTACAACACAGGCTAGTCCGTCTAGCTCCATGTACAATGTTTTTTTACCCATATTCTGGATATATATGGGTTTCGTAATAAGATTTTGCAACACAATCGCCGTTGATAAGACTTTTGGCTGCAAACCAAGTCGTGTCTTTCGAAACTTGCTTGTTTCACCTCCGTCGACTAACTGCCCAACTTTGCAAGGCTGTTTTGAAATGGCAACCACTGTGCCCGCAGGCTGTGCCTGTATTGTTGTGTTTTTTAAGTTATTTTTCATGTTATTTTCCTCCTTTTTTTCCATGAAATTACAATATTGCATGTATATATGTGGAAAAAAATACAAATAAAAAAACAGCATCATTACATGCCGCAGTTATATGCTGCGGACTTACAGAATGATACTGTTTTTTTTACAGGGGGGGATGGGATATTCACATTAAAAAGTATAAAAACTATTTAATGTAGATAGCCATACTCCGGAATGATCTGCCATTACCTGACAGACCTGCGACGTAAGCCGCATTCTTCCATCTTCATCCGTCAGGAGCGCCGTAATGCGTCCTCCTTTCTGGATGAGTTCCATGGTCCTTCCGGTTAGACCACGGAAAACTCCAATACATCCTTCCACCGGTGATTCCCGGCATGGGTAACAATATGTTACTATGAAGGTGTATTCGGAGTTCTTCGTTCTCACCTGCAGCTTGTTCTGCAGGGTGTCAAACGCCCAACCCTTAATTGGGCTTGTTCTGAGCGTCTTTCCGCTTGGTAGATTTACCAGCAGATGCTCGCCATCTTCCATTGATACTGTCTCCAGTACGACCTTCGTACCGTCAACAGCAAGTGCCTCCCAAATAAAATTGTTTTTTTTCATGTTTGCCTCTTTCTCCCGGACTCCAGCCGGGTATTATATTTCACAAAGGCTTATCATGAAAATCAATTTTTCGTTATTCCATAATATCCAATGTGATATTTATCTTTGTGAAAAAAACAAGAAATAAAAAAAGCCGGTACATCAATGTACCGACTTTTCTTTTTTGCTATGTTTATTGATAGATGCGTGGAGTATATTTCCGTGTTTGCAGAAACTCCAACTCCTGATCAATATGCTGTGTAATTTCGTCCGGCAGCATATGATTCAGTTTATCCATCAGTTTCAGGGAATCTTTATACTCCCTTCTGGTTTGACGGTGCTTTCGAATCTGCATTACATATCGTTCCGCATTTCTTTTTACTGAGTCTTCATTGTCTAACTCAATGAAATGCAGAATGTCCATGATGGCATTTTCTTCGTTTCGAATTTTTTCAATCGTCTGCCTTCTTTTGTCTGCTTCTGTTTTCTTAAAATCAGAAATACAGGACATCAGGTATTTTGCCTGAGTTCCTTGTCCCTGCTCATCGTCTTCTTTTTTTTTGGCACTGGCAGATTCCAAGTAAAAATTTATGCCCCCATACTTCTTATTTTTTATGAGGCTTTTTATAATGTTTTTTGCCTTATCCTCTTCCCAGACACCAAAGGCAGATCCTGAAAATGAATTCAGGTCCGGTAGCAGATACAGATTCTTACCGGATTTAATCTGGTAGATCTTGTAATATTTCATCCGCACCGCCCCCTTCTTCAACGAAATCGTCAATGAACCCGCTGATAAATTCGTTTCCGGCTTCGATTGACCGGTCTTCAAAATTGGCGCACTGCTCCTTGAAATCATCATTTGCGATGATTTTATTAGCGAGTGCCTCGTCAATTCCTTTTTCCCGCAGGATGCTCTCCACATCCTCTTTTGAAAAAATTACATTTATCATAGCTTTTTCCTCCTTTTCCATAATATTCAATATAAGCTACTGATATATATGAGAAAATTTTTGAGAATAAAAAAAGGACTCAATATTGCTTGCAATGTCATTAAGATAAGAGTCGTTCAAGGTCTTGACACTCAAAAACGATTACAAATCTTTAAGTGGCAGCATGTTGAGAGTAACTTTAATGGTTGTTGCAGCATTGAGTTTACGATTTCTGGTAAAGTTACTCGGATTTTTGGTATACAAACCAATATTAGCTACTGTCTGGTCAATAACAGCATCGAATTCATCTAATATGTATGGTTGTATATCAGAGGACATAAAACATCACCTGCCTTCTGAAACAACAGATAGTCTTACGTTTTATTCGGTTATGCTTAGGAAAAATATCGACAAATCGACTCATTTATGAGCAATTTTGATGTACAGATGGTCTGAAACATCTTGACAGAGAGACTTTCCTGTATTAGAATAATTCTTGTAAAACACATAACGAATTGATACGCAAGTATCGTTGAGTTAAAGGAGCGTCAGTAGTCTTTGGTCGGAGTGCTGACGCTCGCGGTCTATAGTTATACATAATCATTATACAACTTTATCTATATCTACGCAATAAAAAAGAGCCGTTATCTCGCCTTTCGGAGAGAATCACGGTTCTTCTGTTTTTATGTAATTATTCAATAAAACTACTTATATGATAAGCTGTAACACCTTTTTCTTCTGCCTGTTTTAAATATGATAATACATCATCAATAAACACGGTTTCTTCTAATTTGTGTAAATTGTGACTTATAATCCAATCCCATATGCGAGTTTTAGAGCCTTTCATAATTGCTCCATATTTAGTTTCAATATAGGTATCATTCGAAGCAAGTTTGTACTCTAAGCTGTTATTATGGTCAAAATATTCAAGAAAATTATCCCAATATTCTTCTGGCACAAACCAAAAATTTCCATTGAACTCAATACCTTTACAGTTTTCCTCAAGCCATACAATCTTATCAAGTAACTCCACAGGTGATATAATAGCACCACATATCCAAATGCCTTCTTTCTTTGCTCTTTTAAGTGTCTTAATTACTGTTTTTAATGGTCTACTATGCAGAAAAACATGATTTCCTATCTCTTCCATAGTTTGTCCATTAGCAGTTCCATCTTTTGCACTTACATGGTTATTAAAACGATATTCTGCCAAAGTACCATCAATATCAACATAAATATATTTATTTTTCAAAGTTTTTATCATTCTTTTATTCATACTATTTTTCCTTTCGTAAAAACAAATCCTCATAGCATTCGCAATCAGTTCCAGTGCAGTAAGAACAACCTCCTTGGTAATTGCGAAAACAATTATGAGGTACTTTCCAATGCACCCTTGATTGTATAACTTCTTTGAAACCAAACAAAGACATAAGCGTATGTAAATTCACTTTGTCGTTATTAGGTAAACGCCAACAACTACAATAAATGCCTTCATGTACATCATTCAGCATTTCATTAAATAATTCTTGCATATATCCGTTATGTCTGTGTTCTGGATGAGTGCAAGTCCAGTCTATTTCTAAATGACCGTATTCGCTATTAGAAGTAAGCCCCGTCATTGCAACTAACGTATTATCCTTGAAATACAAATAATATCTATCTTCCAAATTCTCATATGGTTCCATATTGTTTTTATCTCCAAAGCATAACTGTATGAGCTGTTGGATGAGTTCTTTGTCGTCTGTTGTACTTTTTCGAATCATTGTACACTCCTTTAATCAATAAAATTGATATTGCTATCAAATGTATTTTTTATAATAAACTTTATCAACGGATTTCTTGTCATGCACGAATATCTTTTCTTTAAATCATTTTCTGTGATAATCCTTTCTTTTGAAGAAGATAGAAATTCATATTCAACACCAGAATCCTCTATAAAACAACCTGTTTCATAGAAGCTATTTCTTAAATAAAAATCTTTTCTACGTGCTTTTATATCCTCTTTTTCCGTAGATGGTCTTTCAATGCAAAGAAGAATAGATGTATCAGCTTGCCTGAGAATTAAATCCCTTAACACAAGACTCCCAAATCCTTTATTTCTGTATTTTTTATCTATTGCCACATACATAAGATAGGCTATGTCATCATAGGAAATAAGAAAACTCATTCCTATAATTTTATCTGTATTGTGGTCAATAATTGAGTCAAGACGAACATTATTTTCCTTTGCACACTGTTTTAAAACCCAAAAAGGAAACTTTTCGCTTTTTGGAAACGAAGTTTCATATATTTCTTTTATTTGAGATTGACCTTGACTATCATAGGCAGAATAACTTTTATATCTCACACATATTCCTTTCCAAAAACACCCTTCTCTTTTCATTTTAAGAAGAAGAGAAGGGCGTAATTTTTTAGCTTAACTTAATGACATTGGTATTACTTGAGACCTTTTGTCAGCGCCTGTTATTTAATTACAGCAATATCTGCAACACGGAAATTTTCAAAGTGATTCGTGTTTCCGTGGATTTCTTTCTGCTGTGTTGTAATCCGGCATTCGACTGCCACATAAGCACCCTTCTTAAATGTGTCAGCTTCGGGAAGTTTCTGGTTTGGTGGATAGTCAACACATATAATATTTGGGTTTTGCCCTTCTTCTGTAATATTTATATAGATTTTATTCCAGTTATTCCCACATGGAATAACAGAAGAAATCTTTCCTATGGCGAAATAATTACATGATTTTGACATTTCAAAAAAATGTCCCTTGTATCCGGTTATCTTTTCCAAATCCGTGATTGCGTGTCTTACTGAATCAGCAATAAAATACTGGTGGAACATGTATTTATTGTTTTCTTTGTATCTGTACCCGCGTACATGCCCGGTTACACTAATGTAATCATTCAACGTGAAATCCGGGGAAAGAGGTTCCTTTAATGCAAAGTGGAGATATGCAAAAGGATCGTCTTTTTTCGTAGTCTTAGCCATAAGGGTAAGTTCCCAGAAGCCAAAGCGCTTGTTCCTACGAATGGCGATGAATTTTCCATCGACCTTGATTTTGTTCATAATCTTCATAGTTTTTTCCTCCATTAATTTTTAGGTTTTCCCTATATATGTATATGTGCAGAAAATAACAGTTTTTTTAATTTCCTCTGAATGTTTATAGACGTAATATGTAATACTGTCGTGATAAAAAAAGAACATTGAATAATGCAAGAAAATACGTAACTATATTGACATATAGAGTATTGACATTATACGTATAATGTGATATGGTAAATTCAAGCAAAACAAAGATTTTGTTTGAATATCAAACTTTTGCACATATAAAAAGAAAATTCGGAGGTAAAAGAATATGGTAAAGAATTTATGGAGCAAGGTGCGTTTTTTCTGTATGGACCACAAAAAAATTGTTCCTATGGTGGAGGGACTTTTGAATACTCATGCAGCTTATACGTGTGTGAAAAGACTTCCAATCAGCGAATCTAATCCGGATGGCTATACAGATGGATCGGATATTTGTATGAACGAGATCAAGTATGATGCAGCATTAAAAATCATAGAACAGAAAATCGGTGAATTCATTGAAGAAAATGCAGAGTCCGCAGCTCAGATTGACCTGAAGGGACTGCGTTTTAGTTACGGAATGTACACAATGGTTGTAATTAAGTCAACCGACAAACATATTGATGTCGGTGTTATGAGAAAGAAGGAATAAAAATGGCAGCATTAGAAACGATTAGAACAGATGATACTCCGCATGTATCAAACAAGGAAAAAGCTTATACGATTACATTTATAATCGCTATTTTTGTTTTTCTTGTATTGATTTTGCTTAAGTTTGTTTTCCATCCGGTGTTTGTAAACGGCTCTTCCATGTACCCTACTCTTCATAGTGGACAGGTGGTATCAACGGTTACGCACTTTACTATGGATGATATCGGCTACGACGATATTATCGTGTTTAAGACCGATTATGGTAAACACGAATATTTTATCAAACGCGTAATCGGGTGTCCGGGGGATACTATTAAAATCAATAAGGAAGGTCTTTTCAGAAATGGAGAAAAGGTATCTGATGATTTCCAGCATATGGAAACCGGATACTGTACGGTTGTACTCGGAATGGATGAATTCTTTGTTTTGGGTGATAACCGGAATAATTCCAACGACAGCAGGGTATTTGGACCTGTGAAGTATGATGTGATTACCAATATTGTAAAAAATTATTAGAAAGGCTGCTTTTAGCAGAAAGGTGAAAAAATGGATACAAAGGCTTTTAAGACAAAAACAGAATTTTATAACCGCGATAACGGACAGCTTTCAGGTGTATGGCTCGTTGCACTTGATGTCGGATATTCAGCAGTGAAATTGTTTGCACCAAACAAGGTGGGTATTTTCCCTTCTTATGCACAGCCGTATACAAACTGTGGAACGATTGGTCAGTTATCAAATGATTTCATTACATACACAGATCTTGATACAAACGAGACATGGCTTGTAGGAAGTGCCGCACAGCAGGAAGCTGCTTCTGACAACGCGAGTGATACGGATGCCGCCCTTTTTGGCAGACAGCGCTATTTTGATCCAATGTTTAAGGTCTTGACCAGAGTTGGTCTTGGAATTGCATTGATGCCAAACAAATATGGTGAGCGCGGAACAAAGAAGATCTGCGTACAGACGGGATTACCTCCAAAGTATAAAGATGATGCAGTATATATGCGTGAAGTAATATCCGGACATCACCACTTCTCTATCAAAATCGGTAATGGACAGCCACAGTCTTTTGACTTTGATATTGCACCTGAAAACGTATATATGACGCTTCAGCCGCTTGGTACATTGCACTCTATTTCAACATCCAATGACCACAAGTATGTCGCGAATGCCAAGGATTATCTTGGAAAGAACATTATCATTTTTGATGCCGGGTTTGGCACATTTGATCTGTTTTTCGTGAAAAATCATCGTATCGTGGATGATGGGTGTACATTTGCAAATCTTGGTATGAAGCGCGTGTTTATGCAGACTGCAGATATGCTCAGAGCGCTTCCTGAAAATGAACGCGTAAATATTACGCTGACAGGTATGCAGAAATGCTTAGAGGATGGATATGCAAAGAAGTTCGACAGAACTACATTTTCAACAAAGGAAATCAAGTTTGACCAGTATCTTGAAAAGGCGGTTAGAGATGTTTGCGAGGAGGCTATCAAAACAATGGTCAAGGTTTATCCGATTCAGGATGCAAATTACCTTGTCATTACGGGCGGAACCGGTGCTGCATGGAGCAATATCATCAGAGAACGCCTGAAGGGAATGCAGAGCCTGCATATTCTTGATGGAAATCAGAATGATGTTACTCTCCCATTTGTATTTGCCAATGTCCGTGGATACTATATGGACAGGTATACAAGAATCGCCCACGAGTTATTGTCACAAAAGGAGTGATCTGATTGAAGCTTTATTTACGATTTTATACCCCTCATGATGTCGATTTACTGCATTTAAAACAGCAGGGAATCTCACTTTCCGTTTTTGCTAAAAATGCACTTTTTGCATATGCTCACGGAAAGGATATCAAATATCTTGTTCCTCCGACGGATGGAGTAAAGTTTTACGAGTATAAGGTTGTACGTGCAGATGTTAAGATTAGTGACAAGGAAACGATTGCACTATTAAAATCCATTCAGGATTACAAGCTCAATGTATTCGTAAAGCAGATAATGCGGAATGCTTTGGTTAGACAGGATTTAAGTTCCTGCTTTAAGTCTGGGACTTTCGTAAGAAGGGAAAATGAATTTCTGAAAAGTTATGACGGTCAGTACGAACGTTTGATTCCGCATAAGCGAAAGGCATTGACTCTCGATGATATTTTACGCCCGGAATTAAAACGGGCACCGGAAAAGGAAGAACCGTTTTCAGAAATGAAACCGGAGAAAAAAGAAATTACTCCGGTAAAAGAAAAATCGAAACCTAAAACTGGCTCACCGGTCAAATCAACAGTTGAACCGGATATTCAACCGATTGAGGAACCGGTCAAGAATCCCGCGGCTGGAGATACAGATACTAATGAAACTGCTGACACAATAGAAATATCCACAGAACAGGATGCCATTTTTGACATGTTTAATGGTTTGTCTGAGGATTTATAAAAAAGGAGATGTAAATATGAATACTACAAATTATGATGCAACGGAAATCTGGAACACAGAGCTTGAGCCTCTCGCGGCGGAGATTGTGGACACTTGTAAGAAACACAATATTCCATGTCTTTTGTTTGCGGCTGTAAAAAACGATGATGACCATACAGAATATGTGTCTAAGTCTGTTCTTCCTGAAAATTTGGGAACTGTTCTTTTTAAGGATCATATCTCCGATTTTGTGGATTTGCTTAAGCATATTCCACCTACGAACATCGAAGATATTAAGGAATCTGAGTCTATTGATGCATTGTTCTCTGAATGAGGTGGTCTAAGTGGCAACAGAAAAAACAACAAGAAAAAGTAATAACAGCGTAATTCCTACAGATAATGTAAATTATGATAAGCGGGAATGCTATAAAGATGAAATTGAGGAGTTGGTAGAGAATTTTTATAATCTCTGTTATCTCTACAATATCCCTTTTGTATTCGACGCGGCAGTTTATGACAGTGATATGGAGACAAAATATACTGGACATATAATTGCACCTGTTGTGAAATCGGAATCAGTATCAAAGCGTATGAGCCTTGCAGATGATAAAATCGACGAATATTGCAAACATGTAATTGATTACGATCCATATGAGTATTTTGATATTGATACTTCAAATTTGTAAAAAAATAGGCGGGTGCCTTTAGCACCTGCCCTTTTTTATCTTTCGATTTTTTCTTTTTTCTCTTTGATTATTTCCTTCTTCATTTCTTTTACCACGTCTGCTCTTACAAGACGAATAGAATACTTATCTTCTCTGCTATCGTCAACGACGCATATTCCATATATATTACTGTTATCCCATTTTACATCGGTAAAAAAGTCATAGTAATAAGGTATATCACCATTCAACAGACTATCTGACAATTCAGGGATCTGGCTTCTTGCGACGAATACAATGGTTTTGTCTTTGCTCTCGTAATACTTTGCAAACGGATAAAAAGGCGGCGTGTTTCCATAGCGTACATGTGTAGTCTCAAGCAGTGCCGGATATTTTTCTTTCATTGCCTCTATACAATATTTTCCGTTTAATTTTACTGGCTGTATTCCTTCGAGCGTAAGATCTTTCTTGAACTCTGTTACTCCTCCGTCGTTAAATTCGGTATTATACCTGCTTGAGCATGTCTGGATACAATATGGTGTTCCTAATAATTCGTTCTGTTTGGCGGATAAAGTGATAGGATTTCCGGACATACCAAGTATTACGCGTCCTGTATCAAAAACCGTAATCTCATCAAAAATAGGAGTCTTTCCTTCCGAATGGAATTCAAACGGTTCAAAATTACAAAAATCTACGGTTGGAGGGTCTGTAAATTCCTCATTCCCAATATAAGTTAAATATGCAGTTCCAACTGGTTGACCAGACCCGTCTAATTCTTCTAAAAGTGCATAGCTTTCATCTTCTGCTGGTCTTCCGTATAATCCGAAATCAGCCGGGTCGAATACTCTGTATTTTTTCTGCATGTAATCAATCCTTTCATGTATATATGTGACTATATGTGCAGAAATTTAGGCACAAAAAAACCACAATCATAAAATGAAAGTGGTTTCTTCGTTTTTTTTGGGGGTGGATCCTACTTGAACGGCAAATCCGACTCCATCAACGGTGGAATGTCTTCAAACCCGCCATCTGCTGGCGCTGGTCCTGCAGGTGCTCCGGCATCTCCGCCTGAAGCATTTTTGCTCTCAGCAAACTCCTGCTCCTCTACAACAACTTCTGTCGTGTAAACTTTATTTCCGTCCTTGTTCGTATAGCTGCCTGTCTGGATTCTGCCTGCAACCGCAATCTTTGTACCCTTCTTCAGATACTTCTCAGCAAACTCTCCCTGTTTGCCAAATGCGACACATGAGATAAAATCTGCTGTCTGCTCGTTGCCGCTTTCTGACCGCGATTTGAATCTACGGTCAACGGCAAGCGTGTATCTTGCGATTGCCAACGGCTCTGCAGCCTGCGAATATCTAACCTCCGGATCGCGGGTCAGACGACCCATTAAAATTACTTTGTTCATAATTTGTGTCCTCCTTTATTTTTTTTATCATGAAATCAGAAGGCTTATGAACATTTTCCCTGATTCCATGATATACAATTTTTACATTTTTTATATGTGCGGAAAATAATAACTAAAAAAAGAGACTAAATTCATTCTTCAGAAACTTGATCTGTATAAGTTGCAACATCGGGCACATCTTGGTTAATATCATCCTGATGCCATTCATTTCCGCTTCCGGTTGCAATTACTTCGTCCGGTTCTTTCTTGCCTGAAACAGACACGCAGATAATAACGATTACAATAATCAATATTACGCCAAAAATAATGAAATTTAACTTTTTCTTTTCATCAGCTTTTTTCATTCTTGCTCCTTTCTATCTGTTTATAATATATCACATTTTACGTAAAATGTCAAACAGAATATTAAAAAAAACAGCGTCTGGGTTATACTTATATTAAGTAAAGTTCAGGCGCTGTCTAATTTTTATCTCCTTGCAATTTTTAAATTTTTTTTGGTGGATAAAATGTAATAACTTTTGCCGTCATATCCACGAAGTTCGTAGAGATAACGTTCTTTGCCATTACATTCTACCTGACGCACAAATGTGAGTGCGTCCCGGATCTCTAATAATACATAAAATCCGGTGTCGGCTGAAACAGCCGACAATTTTTCTCCCACAGTCAGCTGATCCATGCCTCGTATATCCAAGGCATAAACGCCTTCTGCATTTTTGGTTCGGTTGCCATCATTTTGCGAATAGAAAGCATCCGCACCGTCTGCCGTTACCGACTTTATCGTTGATACGGCGATAGGCATTATCAGTATGGCGGCAATAATTACCGCTATAATATCCGACACCTTTATTTTTCCTATAATTTTTTTCATGATTTTTTCCTCCTCTTCCATATTTACAATCATGTATTTCTATTTGTGCATAGTTTTGCAAATAAAAAAAGCCACTGTATCAACAGATACAATGGCTTTTATTTTACTTGTCTTCTTTCGCTGCCTTTGCCGCCTTTTCCTCTTCTTTCTGGATCCGCGCACGCTCTTTTTCAGCGAGTCGTTCACCCTCAATCGTGGTAGCATCAAACTTCTGTCCTACCACATCATACAGATTTTTTAAGAACTGGTTATAGACATAACCGGTCTTGGCATTTCCGTATGCCGTATAATCGCCGGTGACGATTAGTTCGTCTCTTGCTCTCGTACAAGATACAAAGAGCAGACGATTCTTTTCTTCGATCTTATCACGGGAATTTTTTCCAACATGTAGATCTTCAGAATCGTAACCTGTCAGAGAATTGTACACGATTGACCACTCCAGACCCTTTGAAGAATGTGCGGTAGTAAGTGCAACTCCATCATAAGCATGATTTCGTCTGCGCTTTTCATTTTCACCGAATTCCAAGAAGTCTGCGGCATATTCCGACATCTTTTCGCCCTTCATTAAAAGTCCTTCGACAAATGACTGATAAAGTTCATCATCGTTATAGTCGATAGACTTGAAAATATCTTCAAGGGCTTCGATGCGTGCCTCAAGCGGCATCCTGCGAAGCTTCAAGATCTGTTTTTTCAAATCTTCGATTTCCTTATCGACCTCTTCCTGAGACAGATCCATTGCACCGCCCATCATTGCTGCGTTGATGAACGAAAAAGCTGCTCTCTCGTTTGTGTCATCCTGCCAGAACTTAAAGAAGTTCAATACGGCAAGCACCCGCGAGTTTTCCAGAAGCGGCTCTGGATTAAGCATTACTGTTGTAATACCCTTCTCCTTGAGCATCGTGCTGATCTGGTTCAACTGTTCGTTTTTCGGACAGATCACTGCAATGCTCGACTCCGGTGTCCCGGCTTTAATTTTCTTCTCAATGCTTTCTACGATATACTCGTATTCTGCATTTTTTGAAATAAACCCACGGACAATAACCGGATTTCCATCTTCTCTTGTAGAGATTAATTCATGAATCCGCTTTGAATAATTAAATCCCGCAATTTTGTTTGCGAATTCAATTATTTTTTTTGTGGATCTTCTGTTTTCCAGAATATCAATGTCATCAACTTTTCTGCCTGCAAAATAGGTGTCAAAATTGATAATGAATTCTGGTGAACATCCTCGGAATCCATAAATTGCCTGATTCTCGTCACCAACTACCATCAGTGATTTGAATGTTGGGCATTCTGCGAGAAGCTGTAAGAAATGAATCTGGTTTTCATTTGAATCCTGAAACTCATCAACAATGATGTGTTCAAATCCAAATTTTTCCAAGTAATATGGCTCTTCGTGAAGAAGTTCCATTAACATTACTTCCTGATCGGCAAATTCAATCAGATTTTCATCTCTCATCATTTCATCATACTCATCGTATAATGAAATAAGATCAGGGAGCGTTGAAACATCCCCTGCAAAGTTTGCCAGATACCCAAGTTTATCTTTTAAAACATCTTCATCTCCGCAGCCAAGCTGTTCACGCTTGATGATGTCAAATGCCTTCTGAGTGAAACCGAGGGCACCCATGCAGCTTTTCGTTGCCATTGAAAAGTTCTTGTAATCAAGTCCTTTAATGTCATGGCTATTTAATAAGTCTGCTATGATAGATGCCCGCTCCGGAGCGTCGATAACTTTTGGCACTTTGGCAAAGCCAAATCTGCCGAATTCTTCTTTAATAACCTCGTTTCCGAAAGCATTAAAGGTCATGATACGCATCTTTGACAGATCCATATCCTCATCTTCGTCAAGACCAAAATCATTGATATAATCGTTGATTCTGGTTCTCATTTCCTCAGCTCCCGGTACGGTAAATGTAAGCAGAATAATGCTTTCCGGTGCAACGCCTGCAAGAAGCAGATTGACTACTCTTAATGCCACTACCGTTGTCTTTCCGGCACCGGCACCCGCGTTGATCCGTAAAATACCATCTGTGTAATTGACGGCATCCTGCTGTTCCTCGGAAAGAACTAATGAAGATAATTTCGTTGGCTTTTTCACAATATTTGACTGTACCGGTGGTTCCTGATATTTACAAGCATCGTGATACTTGCAGTATTTACAGTCATCCTCTGTACAGTCTGTTTCTTCCTTTCCGGCAAGAAACTCTTCCCATTTTGGAAGCATTGTCTTATCAAGTTCTGTTTCAGCATCACCTTCTGTGTATATATCTGAAACAGACACGACGTTCAACCCGCCCTTTGCGAAGAAATTCTCCTCAAAATGCGGATTGCTTCCACCACGATCATCTTTTCTTCGCAGATAATACTGTGAAGCAATGATCTTGGCTTTTTCACCCTTTCCGACAAATGCCCGTCCGTATACCGACAAGGCATGAAAGCCAACATTTGTCTGTGCCGCTTTCTGGGTAATATCCGGTTTACCCATTTTTATCTTTATTACTTCAACAACAGAAGAAAGACCTTCAGGATTATCCTTTTTGTCAACGTCTGTCATGTCCGTAATAACAAGAAAATCCGGGCTTACGGATACTTCTACATCCTTTACAAGTGGAATCACCACTGTGTTCGGAGTAGCTTTAATAAGCGGACGGGTTTCAGAGTGTACATATCTTTCAATGTACTTCTTCATTTCCGCCTTCTGAACCTCTTTTTGCTTGTTCGAGCGTGTTTCCACGTTTTCGAAAGCCTCTTCGAGATCCGCGTCAATATCCGCCGCAGCTTTATTAAAAATCTGCTCATGCAGCGCCTTTTTGCAGGCAACTGCTCTTTCATAGCGGAAATTTGTGCCCTCGTTGATGTTAAAAGCCACCTTTGCGGCTTTATTACATCCCACCTTTGTAATGTCATTCATAGTGTACTTCATGTTTTTTTCCTCCTTTTTTTCCATATTTACAATTCGTACACAGGTATATGTGTAAAATTCTGTTTTCAAAAATTTGCCCATATAAGAAATATAAAAAAATAGGAGTGAAATTTATGGCTTATGCTATATTCAGAACAGAAAAAGTAAAAACATCGCGGGAACTGCAAAGCCGGTATAATCATAATTTCCGAATCTATGATGTAGCAAACGCAGATCCAGAAAGAAAAAATCAGAATTTAGAACCAGTGGACATATGTGGTAAGACATATGAGCGTGTTGTTGAAGAGGAAATTACAAGATTAAAGATGGAGGGAACAATCCGGAAGGCTGTGCGTTCGGACGCAGTTAGAGGCATCGAAGTAATGTTGTCCTATTCAGCAGATCACGACATCGGAGATTTAGATGAATGGGTAAATAAGAACGTGGAATGGCTTAATAAGACGTTTAATCCGCCAGAGGCTACCGCTACCTTTACTGATCCGGAAACAGGAGATATAAGAGAAATTAAAACAAATAACGTAAAGTCTGTTGTTGTCCATATGGATGAGGCTGTCCCGCATATTCATGCATTCGTTGTTCCGATAGATGATAAGGGGCATCTAAATGCAAAATATTACACGACGGACCGTGTAAAAATGAAGCAGCTTCAGACGGATTATGCCCGCGCGATGAAGTCGTTTGGATTGCAGAGAGGTGTCGAGAACACTACAACTACCCATAAAGAAGTAAGTGATTTCCGAAAAAAAATAAAGGAATCGCTTTCAGCAGAGCTTCCGATGCCTGATGAACATGAGACTATTCTTGAATATAGAACCCGTATGCAGGAATATTACCGGACAGAACGGGCAAAACATGCGGAAGATGTGCGTGTTCTAAATAAGAAAATAGATAATCTTTCTGGAGAAATAACAAGAATTTATGATGAAAAAAATATGGACCAACAAAAAACAGGTAAGCAGATCATGAAATTGTGTTCCGAAATTGGATTAGACAACGCTGACGCGGCGACGATAAAAAAAGTAAGACGTGTGCTTGCGCAAGAAAAAGATGTTGAAGAAGCCATGAGATATTATCCGGATCAAGATAAATATAATAAAATTATACATGATTATGCCATGCTTGCAGATTATGGAAGAAAAAAGAAACGAGAAATTGAAGAAAAGAAAAAAGCCAAGAGCCCTGATTAGGGGCTCTCGGCTTTTTTGTTATCGACAATATAGATTATTCTATAACTACGGACTGACTAAACAAATCCTCAAAATAATATCTAAAATCTTGAAGTCCTTCTTCGCTGTCCTCGTCTTTGATATATAATGGCGTAAAAAGGAATTCTCCATTCTCATCTCTCATTGTTACAAATAAAATATAGTTTATATAATCATATGGATGATCATAAATTCCAAGGTCATCAAGTTCATCTGCAGTGGGGATCTTGTCAAATTGTGGGATGAGCAGCCGACTATCTAATGTCAGCTCTCGGTCGGACTGATGCTTCACAATATATTCCAGTTTCTTTTTTATTGTATTGTAATATTTTGCCGGAACATGTACTTTTTGATCTTCCGGGTTTATGTATGGACATTTTGGAGAAACGGTTTGCATTTTGTTCTTCACTCCTTTTTTCTTTTGTACAGACATACATTATATAAGCAAACAACAGACAGGATAACAATAATACTATTATGTTTACTATGCATATATATAATAAAAATAGATGAAAAATGGTAAATTGCCTCATCAATCTAAACATGAGTAAAACGTGTAGACTGATCATACACAGGAATAACGTCATCACTCCTGTTATAAGTATGAAATAGTTTTTTGACCGTTTTTTCTTCATACTGATACTTTATCACATATTACGTAAAATGTCAATATTTGGTGTAAATAACAAACATATGTTATGTTGACAAAATGAACAATATGAAATACAATAGATATAGATAAAATAAAGGAGTATGATTAGCAGCAATGGTATTGACGAATGATTTCATATCTAAATATTTTGGGAGTACCAAGCCGGAGTTTATTTTATTGTATATTTTTTTAACAAAATCTGAACAACGGGTCTTCTCTTTAGATGAAGTTTGCGAATATTTGAATATAACAAGTGCAACGGCAAAGAAAGGATTGAAATTTTGGCAGGAACATGAAAATTTCGATTACGAACTTAAAGAAGATATGCTTACTATTAACACACATATTTTGTTGGAAGATGCCACCATACGTGAAGTAAGTAATGAAGACCTGCTTAAGATTAAAGATGATCCTGATTTTCTTAGCATTGTCCAGTTAATAAGAGCTAAAATGCGTATTGCAATGCAGGATCTTCCGCGTCTAGCTTACTATTACTTAAAATGTGGTTTCACGAAAGAAATGTTTGTTACAATGCTTGTTTATGCATCCGAACATAATGCAGATAATGTAGCATATTTGTTTCGTATCTGTGAAAAGTGGATTGAGCTTGGGATAGATTCAATCGAAAAAGCAATCGACTGGAAAAATGGTGATTATGCGGTTTATATCCGGATTATGCGGTGTATTGGAATTACCCGATATCCTGTTAAAGAAGAAAGACATTTGTTAAGCAAAGTATTGAAAGATCAAACGGAACAACAGCTTGTCGATAGATTAAATAATTTAATTTTACAATATCCGGATAAACCGGCTACATGGTTTTTGAATAAAATTTTGGAAAAGTAAAAAAGGGGCGTTATGCCCCTTTTATGTTACTTTTTCCCTGCTGCATAATTTTTTTTACAAAGTCGTTTACTGTTTTACAGCCATACATGAATAATGCATCACGGATCAGATTATCAACATCTGCATATTCGTTATCGCATACCCATTTTCCCTTATAAACATCGTAGTATGCTTTTATTGCAGGCGTTGTTGTAAGATAGATTCTTTTCAATTTATAAGTTGGTCCTGTCCAGTATCTCGCCTCTTCTATTTTTACTCGAATCAATGTTTTTTCGTAAGATGTATCAAGCAGCTTTTTAAGTATCCGGAATATGGCGATTGTGGAATCTTTGTAATCTGTGAAAAAAATACCGGCGCTAACTCCCATGGATTGTGCAACCTGCTTTAATCCGGATCCATTTTCCGGTTTTATATGTTCCCTGATATCAAAGTGCATAAATGGCTTGAATTCAGAATCATTTTTCTTATATAGGGCTTGTAAAAATGGAATTCCTATTAACTCAGAATTAAACCCGCATATAAGTGGTCTTTTACCACAGAACTCATGAATTTTTTCGTATGCAGCTTTACTGTCTACTCCGTTTTCAATATTTTCTTTTTCAAGCCCGGAAAAATGAATGGATGTATCAGATAGTTCTGTATTTGGCTTGATTATTATGGATATCTTGTCTATTTCCTTAAAAATAAACCGATCTTTGATACATTTAATTGCACAGAATGATACAATGCAGTCACTATCTGGTGACATACCGGTTGTTTTTATGTCAAATGCGATAACGGGCGTTCCCGCATCTATTGCGTCTTCAAAATTTGTAAGAGTTACGGTCATGTTTTATCATCTCCTTTTCTGTTTTTATATGGGAAAAAATCTGGGCATAAAAAAAGCCGTATTCCTTAATGGGAATACAGCTTTCTTTTTTTCTACTCTGGAAGATTCCTTAAGATTTCGAACTGTGCCTGCTGTTCAGGTGTTCTCATCTTCGGAGTTTCCTCCTGCTTCTTACACCACTGTACGTAAGCGGAGAACTTCTTCGAGTTCTTAACTGCTCCGTACTTCTGCCCGATGCAGCATCCGATCAGGATTTCTGTATCATCGGTCAGACCGGCAACATCCGGCTGTGACTCCGGCTGTGACTCCGGCTGTGGCTCCGGCTGTGGTTCCGGCTGTGGTTCAGGCTGTGGTTCAGGCTGTGGTTCAGGCTGTGGTTCCGGCTGTGGCTCAGGCTCCGGCTGCGGCTGTGGTTCCGGCTGTGGCTTAGACTCAGGCTTCACCGCTGGATCAGCCTTTGGCTTTGGCTTTTCCGTCTTCACCGCAGGATCAACCTTCTGTGCCGGTGCAGGCATCTTTTCTTCAGGAATTTCTTCCTTCAAGATGTCTGCATCCGTCTCTGGTTCAGACTCCGGCTTTGCCTCTGGTGTTGGGACCTTTGATGCTGGCGTTGCCGTGGCACTTACAATACTCTTAGGTTTTCCGGACTTCTGGAGATCCTTCTTGGACACCTCTACATCAGAGAAGATCTTTCCACCTTCGGACAAGCCTAAAAGTGCGATACCTGCACGGTTATACGCACGCTGGTACGCCATCGTAAAAGGAAAATTCTTGCTAATTTCTCCCTTTAGGTTACTTGCGTTTGTCTCACCAACTTTAGTAACCGAATAACCGGTTTCCTTGTCGGTCATCTTACATTCGACAACCGCCAAAAACGGTGACGGGTTCGATGCCACAAGCCGGTATTCAGCATTGATTCTTGTAAGCTTTGTAATAAAACTTTCAAGAACATCATGCTTGATTAAACCTACGCCTTCCTCCGTCACGATTTCAACTGGAAGCTCCGCATCCACTCCCGGAAGCTTAGTTTTTCTCATTTCTGTTTTTTCATTCATAATAGTTTCCTCCTTTTTCCATATTTTTTGTTATGAATGAAAAACCTTATGACCTTTTCCATAAGATTCTTATAACACTTTTATATGTGAACATTTTTGTAAATAAAAAAAGCACCTATACAATTTGCATAGATGCTCTTTTTTTATTTTTTCCCGATTTTTTTTACCGGGTAATAAATAACCCCGGATTTACTACCGGTACTACCTTCTCCTGTTACAAATATTTCCTCACCGGTAGGAACATATTTGTAAAATACAACAAGCTGAACATTCTTTAAAATGTTCTTGCTTTTGTAAGACAATGTGATTATTGTCCATCCTTTCGAGGTGAACTGATAATTTTCTACATTGCCTGAAAAAATATTTTCTTCCGGCAAATCACGAAATTTAGAAAACGTGAATGATCCGGAATATCTTATGTTGTATCCCTTGAGGTCATATTCTTCCAAAACGCTTTCCATGCCATCGTTTAACAGCGCCTGTACATCAAAGCCCGGTCTCGCTGTAACTATGACATGTGCTCCTTTTTTCAGGTGCATATACGCTAAACTTTTATCAAATTTGATATGGCATATTTTCTTCTTAATCGCACCCGTTACCGGCATTTTAACCATACCGGTAACGGATACAACATTATCTGTTGCATCGGACACTTCACCGCTTAACGCGACGATTGTGCCCCTGTTTACTAGAAACATTACTCATCACCCCCGTCATCCGCATCATCATCCGGACGAATAATCATATCTTCATCGTTTTTGGATGCGTATGTGACAAATGGTGCGTCTGCAACTGCCTTTTCCAGCTTGTTTCTCACGTATGTCGGGAGATTTGCAATTCTGTCACCAATCGTCATGAGGGTCGCGGCAATGTCAAACTCAGTGTACTTTTCGCCGTCAATAATTTCTGCTTCTAACGTTGTTAGAAGCGTATTGGTCCGCTTATCACCAATGGCTTTCTTGACATGAAGTTTTCTTACCCCGCGTCTGTATGCAGCTGTCACGGCAGCTTTGTTTTTCTTTCTGCCCTTTTCCGTTGCGACATCTCCATCATAAATGAACTTTGTCATTTTCTCGGAAAGTGCCTTCGGAATTTCTGTTACATCTGCAAAAAGCTTGCTCTTTGCTTCCGTAATCAGTTCATCCGGTTTGATTTCACCGGTATGCTTTCTTGCCATCTCTCCTGTTACCATATAGGAACTTGATGTACCCATACGGAAAACGGACTGTACACGGTAAGCAGACTGCCCGGTACATGATGTGGAAATACGTACTCCCGGCACAATATCTTCTGTAAGCCCGTAAGTCAAGGAAAATTCATTAGCAAGCTCTGGGAATTCCACAATAGCACTGCTAAAAAAATGATCAGTAGACCATGTTTTCAATTCTCCTTTGCCAAACGCATCATCCGCCTCATATGCGTCAATAAGACCAGTTATTGTCTCTAGTGATACTGGCGTATACTTTTCCGACAGTACACCAAACAACTTCCGGCATTGTACGCCGTTTTTGCCTTCTGCTGCGCGGATCACCAACGTAACCGGTTTATTCAGCCGGTTCATGATCAGCGCATCTCTGAAAATGTTCTGATCCGTTCCCTTTTCGGCTTTCGAATCATCCATTGAAAGCCCGGTCATGAATGCGAGTGCTCTCATTCCCTCTTCCGAAGTATAGATGATTTTATTGCCACTTTCATCGAACGGAACATATACCATAGCTCCGGCTGCCATGGACTCTGAAAGAAGATCAGAATCTATGTCTTCACAGCTTTCGCTGATGGTTTTTGCGTTTGTAGTAAATTCTTTCGCAACGCCCAAAAAACCATTTTTTACGGTATTTTTTGATAACGCAACGGTGTAATATTTTCCGTTACTGTGTCTTTCCCGGCTAAAAAGTGTTAATTCCTCCGGGCTTACGACGACATAGTGTGTTGCTGCCTCCAGCTCAGTTAACACCTTTCTCAAGTCTTCCTTATTACTTCCGGCTGCACTCCAGCCGTTGTTCAAATTTTTTGCTTCCATATTTTTTTCCTCCATTTTTTATAATTTTTTATCATTTTCGATCGCGTCTGCAACAGCAATGACCGCTGCAACATCTGCAATACTCTCTACTGAATCAGCAGATAACCGTAAGAAATCAGCGGCATCAGCTGATGTCCCGGCAAGATAAATAGTAATTAAACGATTCATCTTATCGGAACTTATCACCCCCTGTTTGACAAGGGGCGACAGGTGCTGCATTATTCTTATTCTGGCACCCGTTTTTGCCTTTATATTATTGTTCATTTTTTTCTCTCCTTTCCTTTCCTTAAACTCCTATAAAAGCATAAATATATGGGGAAAATTTAAGAAATAAAAATACCCCGTACATTATGTACGGGGTAACATATAAAGGAGGTATAACTTATCAGCTGCCTGAAAAATTGAAAGAAGCAGCCGCCTCTTATATAAGAGTCGATTTTGCTAAAAGATATGATACAAATTCAGAGAAATCTGTTTCCGCATCGCGAAAAAACTGCGCATCATCTTCAGTTTTAAATACAAGATCTTTAGTGATTGCGCTTGCATTTATAATACGGCAAGCTTTTCTTGCTTCCATGATGGTGTTCCACATATAATATCCGCATACACCATCGTTAATAATAAAACACCCATGCTTTTTTTCTGCAATCGTGTATTTATCGTTTACGGAAAATATTTCGTAGATTTTCTTCTTTTTGGGCATCTTTTAATCTCTTTTCTGTAGTTTCCGGACAGTCCCGCTCCGGACGATCCGGTGTTTGGTTGGAAACATAGGGGAGAAATTGTTTATACATAAGGAGCGTTATGTTCTGGATGCGTTCCCGTGATACCGGGCATTTTTATTTTCGGACACATCCACATCCTACTTTTAAAAGAAAGGAAGTCCACACTATTGTGCGGAATCGAAGATCTGGTTCTGCGAATCAGAACTTGTAATGACCTTCTGTTTTATATTCTTTATTTAATATAACACATATTACGTAAAATGTCAACAGTAAACTACTCGGATACAAGTAACCGGGAATCTTGTGCACCGGGAATCTTGAATTCCCGCCGGTTATTTTACACCGATTTCAAACCTGCATATAATCTTCAATCTCTTTTGCACCTTTGTAAAAACATAAGGTTCCAAACCTCGTGGACTAAGGAATAGCTATATCTGCCTCCTTTGCACCTTTGTAAAAACGTAAGGTCCCAAACCCTCAAATTACAAAGCTCGCATGGTATTCCGGCTTCTTCCGTACCGTACTTGGTTCTGATACAGCTACTCCCCGTTTTCCCATGCAGTATTTACCCGTTACGGGAAGGACGGCAACACGCCCTTGTATTTGCTGATTATATTGCCGCCGTCAGTAATCCCATGTGCTTTTTAATCATCTCATTGTCGAATTTTTTCTTTTCGTTGTCGTAGTAAATAGCACATAACGCACGATAATAATTAGCATTATAAACATTATGATTCAATTCGACAAGATTACTTGTGAAACGGCTCTTATCATGTGTGCTTTTGTCATGGCAGTAGAAATAATCATCATCGTTATATTTCTTTTCGTGAATACATGGATATGCATATGACACAAGTTTCCTGTTAATAATAGCAAAAAGCTCGGCTGGTGCATGATCTGTAATTCTTTTTCTTCGCTCTTTCTTGATTTTATATTCTTTGTTAGAAAGTTTTTCTTCTTCGGAATATTTGGGTTTATCCTTCAAAAAAGAGGTTTTCTGCATGTGAATATCCGTGCCAAGCGATAAAATTTCATTCGCAATACAGTTATAATAAATTTTTCTTGATTCGCGGTCTTTTCTTTTGGCTTCGTTCTTTTTTCTTTGTAATTCGTTGTACTGGGCTGAACGAACCCATTTACGTTTGCCTTTTATTGGAGTTCCATCATCATTATAATTATCGGGATTATTCAGCCTTAAAATTTCTTCTTTTTTCCGGTCAATTTCGCTGATCAGATTTGTAATATCGGGTCTCCCGGCAGTTAAATCCCATTTTTTTGTGCCTTTACTGCTCACGGCATATAAGGTATTACCTTTCAAAAACAAACCTACGGATCCTTCTCCAAACTTTCGAACGTTGTTCCCGTTATTGTCAAGTTTCAGATATGGCGCGCCATCTACGCACAACTGTACATAGTAATGATACTTATTACCCTCTTTTTTCCGGATTACTCTTGTGATCCGTATGTTACGATGCATCATGTCGTCTTCATAGATATTTTTAGGCTTTTTAACCGGTATCTCAAGTGTTTTTGCATGAGCTCTTATATTCGAAAAAATCACAAAATATCCATCTTCTCTTTCAATAAAACGAATACCGCTTTTATTATTCGATGCCAATGCATTTATAGATCCTGTCCGCTTAAATGTTACAGATTTTCCGTTTCCATAGATTAAAGTGTTTAACGCCCGCCATAAAGCTTCAGCGACCGTAACAGATGCTACATTTGATGGAATATTTTTTTGATAATATTTGCTTTGCTCCAATACAACTGTATTTACGCCAAACTGTGTCAGCTGGTTTTCTTTATACAACTGATTTCTTTTATCGAAAATTGCCTTAATTTCATCTGGCATCTTTCCCGCCTTATTCTTGTAATATTCTACAATCTTTTCCTGATCTGCCCGAAATTCCTTTGTTTTCCGGATTTCATTGTATCTATTAAGAAGAATGCCAAGAGATGAATTATAAACACATCTTGCATCTTCAAACTTCTTTGCAATTATATGTTCCTGCCAGACTTCGGGTATAATTTGCATTTCAATAATACTTACCAATTTTGCTTCTTTTGCCATCTTTCCCACCGTTCCTTTTTTATATTTGTATATAATCTATCACATTTTACGGAAAATGTCAATAAAAGAAGATAGAAATGTAGATTTTGTAGATTTGCAAAGTAACGGCAACAAGCGTTGCCGTTAGTCTGACGAAAAAAGTAAAAAAATAAGCCCCTATCATTTAAGATAGGGACTCATTTTTTACTTTACTGCAAAGAAATCATCATAATATGATTCGGCATCTTCCTTTGTAATATTGAATTGATCAACTATCTCGTCGACAATTTCATTTTTAGGCACATTTCTCTTTGCTAATACCTTAATCACTTTATAAACAGCATGATCATTTGCGTATTTTTCAATTAAGTCGCACATTTTAGACACCTCCTCTAAGACGGATCAAAAATACTTTTATAGAAAGTGTACTAAATTTATACATCTGATACAATATACCATAACGATATAAGATGAGCAAAATTAAAATCCAAAAAGAGAAGATCACGAATGGTCTTATAGACCAGTAAAGCTGGTGGTTTCCAAGCCAAGCCTTTATGAGCCATATTCCCATCTTATCACGCTTTGCATCGTTACATTTTCTGCAGCTTGTTGCAAGATTTCTTTCATCGTTCACGTCTTCAATATGTCTGAGTTTAAGCAGAAATCTTGCATGGCGTCTATTTTCTTTTACCATGGCAACCGGTATTATATGATCAACCACCATATTTTCAGTTTTCAGTTTTCTGTTGCAGTACCTACAGTGATATGGACCGGGATTATTTTTTAAATACTTTCTTCTATAATCGGAACTTCTACTCCAGCATTCTTCATAGCATCTATATTTTAACCCTCGGAAAGCAAGCTTTCTTTCTAATTTTCGCTTGTCTTCTTTGTCAACTTTAGCGGTGTAATAACATGAATTACCGGTAGCTGTTACCATTCGAAAATTGTATCTTTTCATAAAACGGCGCGGCTTTTTAACAAAAATATCAAAACAGTATCGCATACAACCCTCCGGAATAATTTTTAGCTGCAGTTTGTTTACCAATCTTCGTCATCGTCATCTTCCATAGCGTCTATACCGGCTTCAATATCTTCATTTGTCACAAAATCGTAGTAAGCTTTTTCTTTATCCCGGTTAAATATATCTCTCTTGATTTGCTCAAGGCGTTCTTTTTCCGCCTTTTCGATTTCTTCGTCGGTATTGTAATTGCGAATATATTCGGTATCATAAGGCACGATTTCCATTGATTTGTCCGCCCAATCATATTTTGCATTGCAGCCAGCACAATTACTATGCCGGTTTACGTTTCTTGTCTGGATATAACCATCAATAAATACGATAGAATCTTTCCGTAAACGTTTTTTATCTTCAGATGCGTCCTTTCCATAAGAGCGTACCCATGGATAATCAGCTCTAAGTTCTGGTGGATCATCTGTAATAATATAATTTCTATTTAACGCAATCTGGTACTGCGTAACGACCAAACCAGTTTTTGGAGATATTTTTTTAGGATCCCGTGTAAGACGTCCAAAAATATTTACTTCGTTGGATATCTGGCGGATAGAATTCAGATATCGGATTGCGTCATCATCATCTTTTACTTCACCGGTTTTTTCTGCAAAAATTGGTGTTAAAAAAGTGAGAATACCGTCGACTTTGTTTTGTATTCCACATTCAGGGCAAATGGATATTTTAGGTACTTTTTTAGTTGTAAGAACACCTTTTACAGACACAATATCGTATGCCTGCAGATTTTCCATCTGGGCGATTACACGTTCGTCAGTAGTCATAATATATGGCTTATCCGTCATAAAACGACCATTCAAGTCATTTTCTACTTCTCTTACGCCACGGCTCACAAGAAGGTTGCTTCGCAAAAACTTTTTGCCATCCGTTTTTCTTGTAATTGTGATAGGAGCTGTTAAAAGTACGCCTTTTAAGTGAACAATGTTTAGTCTTGCCATTTTTCTATTTCCTCCCCTTATAAGTTTTGCTCATTTTGCAGCTCTTCTTCAATTTCATCAACCTCGTCCGGTGTTAAGAGCCTTGTTTCACATAAATCTTCTTCAAATAGGTCCGGTTTCATAAGCCAGTGTCTTTCTCGTTCTTTTTCTTTTTTCTGCATACGATTGTATTTTATATTTGATATAATACGCTTGATTTTTGCAGTTAATTTTTGAAACATAATGTACCTCTTTTCTTATTGTCTGATTTCAACAGTAAATGTTTCATTTGCCATTACGATTTTTTCCCCATTATGGATTGGGTAAGGTATGTTCACCGGAATTTGATTTCCTTGAACAAATGTGTGATTTGTTGAATCATTATCAAAAATAAATAACTCTCCATTTAACCATGAAATACGACAATGAATACGGCTGATTGCTTCGTTATTAAGGATCTGATAGCTGGCTTTCTGACTTTTTCCGATTGTAAATGGTCCGTCATTATCTTCAACAACAATACGTTCTTTAGTTCTTTCTCTAATCAAAAATACTTTTGGTGTCTCATGACCATTGCCAAGCATATCCGCAGTAAGTACAGATGTACCCGCTTCATAGTCAACATTATAGCGCCCACGACCTATTTCTATATCTTCGTTAGATGAAGGTGATTCTGAAATAGAATTAAATGAAATATGATCGTTAGCCGTATTTGTATATGTGGTTTTTGGATCTTCCTTTGAAGCTGTTTTTTTTTCTGGTTTCTTTTTCTGATTTTTTACAATAGTTTTCCCTTTGGATGGTTTTATTAAAAATAATGCAATAAATACAATTCCACCTATAAATACAATGCAGATAATTGCAATAATGACTATTGTAATGGCTGATATCGAATGCTTTTGTTCTTCGAGCTTATTCATTGCATTGATAATATCGTTTGCTGCGCTGTCCACATCTGCCTGTACTACACTTTCACTTTCTAAAATTGATTTGCCTTTATTCACCGCTTGTAAAAGATAATCATAAGATTCTTTCGTATAATCTTCTTTTGACAATTTTTCCGCATCTTTAATTGCGTTTTTCAAGTTTGTTGTAAGAACAGATGATTGTTCATTACCAACAATGTAATTTACCTGTATTTCATCAAGATATGATTCAATGTCAACTGCTTGTACTGCACGTCCGGAACCATTTGTTATATCTGTAATAATCGCAAGCACTTCTCCGTTTTCATTTACTAATGAGCAAAAGGTTTCTGGAGAGTCTATTGTAAAATTGATTATTCCGTCATCACCAAGACCGGATATTGTAACTTGCTGCTCAAGAATATCTGCATCCGTTGTATAGTGTGACGTATCCATCATAGATGTCGAAAATCCGGCAGCATATACTGTTTTTCCAAGCTCAACGCCTGTTGCTGAAAACTTACCGTAATTATTTAATGTTTCTTCTGTTGTTATTACTGAATAATTTGTACCATTATTTGTTTCGCGAACCTGCAAATTCCCATGTTTCAGATAACTTGATCCGTCGTAAATCATAATCGTACAACCGGCTTTTACAACTTCTACGTTTGTAATATCAACACCTAATGTAGCGTATCCGTCTTTTCGTTCTGCCATTATTTTTTGATAAATAGGGCTGTCGTTTCGAACAACATCAAAAACATCATCTGTAACGATCGTGTTTTTTCCGATTGCTGCTCCCGGAACGCTGATCCATGGGTCATAAGAGCCGTCTGAAAACATATATCCATACATAATCTGTAATGTTCCTGTTTTAAGATTTGGATCAGAACTTATTTCCGCCATTGACGCAGGAGTTTCTGTAACTGCAGCCTCAGTTGGTGTTTCAGTAATGGTTTCGGTAGTATCCTGAGATGAAATTTCTTCAACTGTTGTTGTTTCTTCTTGGCTTGGTCCTTCTATTTCTACTGGTGCAGTGGGATCGGCTGCATAAGAAGATATAGGAGAAAATAAAATGGAGCCTGCAACAACAGCTGATACCATACATGTATAAAATTTCTTTTTCATTTTGTTTTTCCCTTCTGAGTTATTTATCTATATAATTATATGTGCGGAATTTTAAGCAATTTTTGTTTTTGGTATATTTATTAGTGAAAAATTCGTATATATTTTAAAAAATGTATTTTTAAATGTTTGGAATTTTTCAGTGATTTTTACAACTGTTCTTGAAAAACTTTAGTTTTTTTGCAAAAAAATAACTCAAGACTTCCATGCCTGAAAGCCTTGAGTTTCAACAATTTTGGTACATTTTACTATGCCGTTTTTCAAGAACATTTGTAATTTTACTAATGCAATGTGCAAAAACATTTACAAATGTGCAAGAACATTTGCAACTTTACAAATGCAATTTCCGCTCTTTAATCTCTTGCGTCCTGCCCTGATTCCAGAATTGCGTTCCGATGTATCCGCAGGTCCGACGGGCTACAGACATCTTGGACTGATCACGGTTGCCACAGTTCGGGCACTCCCATACGAGTTTGCCGTGTTCATCTTCTACAATACGGATTTCGCCGTCGTAATCGCATTTCATACAGTAATCACTTTTGGTGTTCAGTTCCGCATACATGATATTATCATATATGAACTTTATGATATCCAATACTGCTGGAATGTTATCCTGCATGTTTGGCATCTCAATATAACTGATTGCACCGCCCGGTGAAAGCTTCTGGAACTCGGATTCAAACTTTAGTTTTGTAAACGCATCAATATTTTCTCTCACACAAACATGATAGCTGTTTGTGATATAATTATGATCCGTTACATCCTTGATTTTTCCAAACCGCTTCTGTAAGCACTTAGCGAATTTGTATGTCGTAGATTCAAGAGGTGTGCCGTAAACTGAATAATCAATGTTTTCAGCCCGTTTCCACTCGTTGCACTTATCGTTTAATTTCTGCATAACTGAAAGTGCAAATGGTCGTACTTCTGGGTCCGTATGACTTTTCCCATACATTCTCATGCACATTTCATACAGCCCGGCATATCCAAGGGATAATGTTGAATATCCTCCATACAGGAGTTTATCAATCTTTTCTCCTTTTGGTAATCGTGCCAATGCACCATATTGCCAATGAATCGGAGATGCCGCCGTTGTTGTTCCTTTTAACCGTTCATGTCTGCATCGCAGGGCACGGTGACAAAGTTCAAGCCTTTCATCAAGGATCTTCCAAAATTCATCGAAGTTCCCTTCTGAAGAACATGCCACATCAACAAGATTGATTGTCACAACACCCTGATTGAAACGACCGTAATATTTTGGCTTCCCATTTTCGTCAATGTATGGTGTCAAGAAACTTCTGCATCCCATCGGCGGATAGCAGTGTCCTTCTCCGTTCGCATCAACCTTTGACTGCATCATAATCTTTTCTGACACATAATCTGGCACCATTCGTTTTGCAGTACACTTCGCTGCAAGTTCGGTCAGATACCAGTATTTATCACCTTCGTGGATGTTGTCGTTCTGAAGCACATAAATGAGCTTTGGAAAAGCCGGTGTAATATATACACCTTTTTCGTTTTTTACGCCTTGCATTCTCATCTTTAACATTTCTTCGATAATCATTGCAAGATCATCTCTGGTCTGCCCTTCAGGAACTTCGTTCAGGTACATACAGACTGTAATAAATGGTGCCTGTCCATTTGTCGTCATCAATGTAATAACCTGATATTGAATGGTTTGAATTCCATCCTTAATCTCTTTTACGAGTTCCTCATGCACCAGCTCGTCAATCTGCTCCTTCGTGAGTCCGGCAATTTTACTGATTCTCTTACGAATCTTCTGGCGGCTTACTTCTACAAACGGTGCAAGATGCGACAGCGTAATCGTCTGACCTCCGTACTGGGCGGATGCTACTTGCGCAATAATCTGCGTTGTGACATTACATGCTACACGGAAACTTTTTGGCGGTTCAATCATTGTTCCGCTTATGACGGTTCCATTTTCAAGCATATCCTTGATATTGATCAGACAACAGTTATGCATTTTCTGTGCATAGTAGTCAGAATCATGAAAATGTAAAATGCCCTCATCGTGTGCCTCCATAATATCCTTTGGAAGAAGTATACGTCTTGTGAGGTCCTTTGACACTTCTCCAGCCATATAATCACGCTGTACGGATACGACAAGCGGATTTTTATTACTGTTTTCCTGCTTAACTTCTTCATTTTCACAGGCAATCAGCGATAAAATCGCATCGTCGGTCGTATTTGCGCGACGCTTTAACTGATGCTCGTATCTGTAGACGATGTAATTGTTTGCAAGTACGTAAGCTTTTTGCTCCATAATCGCCTGAACAACCATGTCCTGTATTTCTTCTACGTGTACAGACCTCGTATAAGCATTGCAACGGTCTGTGACTGTATTACAGATCTCTTCAATCTGTTTTTCCGTCAGTTTATCTGTCTGTGTGACGGATGCATTTGCCTTTTCCAAGGCTTTTGCAATTTTTCCTGTTTCAAATGGGTGTTCTGTCCCATTTCTCTTAATAATATTGTTCATATAAATGCCCCTTTCTCTTTCTAGGCTGAAAGAAGATATTCTATCAGCCTGCTATCTTTTTCCTTCATTTTTTCTCTGATAAAATCCGCTGCAGATTTTGCATTTTGAATACGATCTACTAAGTCTTCGGTTGAACGTTCCTGCAAAAACTCGTCAGGATCTTTGTATGGGAATAAATTAACAACACGAATTCCTTTGTTCTTTAACATTGGAATTGCGCGCAAGGTTGCCTTCACCCCCGCATCATCATTATCGTACATTAAATATACATTCGGTTTCGTCTGCAGCATAAGAGTCTGGTATTCTGTTAAAGAAGTACCAAGACTTGCCACCGCATTCGTAAAACCGTTTTTCTGCATCGTAAGGGTATCCATATACCCTTCGCATAAAATATACGATGTACACGGAGAATTGCGTGCAGTGTCATACATAAAAAGGTTTTCTCCCTTCTTAAACACCTCCGTTTCTGCCGTGTTTAAATACTTGCAGACATCATCCTTTTTGAGAGTCCGTCCACCGAAAGCAACTATATAGCCATCCACATTTGTAATAGGAATCATTACCCTGTTCCAAAATGCATCTACTATTTTGTTGCCTTCTTTTTCTTTTGCCAGCCCTGCTGCAAGGACTGTTTCTTTTGTTGCGCCCTTATCCAAAAGAAATTTGTACAGGCTATTTCCATACATCCCGGAAAAACCGAAATTATATTGCTCGATTTCTTTTTGCACAAATCCTCTTTTCTTTAGATAAGCACTGCCATCCTGCTGCATATGAGTAAGTAGATAACGAAAATACGCAGACGCCATATGGTTTGCCTGAATAATTTTCTTACCTTCTTCTGTATACACAGGGGATGAAAGTTTTTTTTCTTCGTTTTTCTCTCCTAAATACCCGGTTTTTCCTGTTTTTAAACTTGCACAGGCACCATCATCAGAGATCAAAACATCTTTTATCCTTCTCATTTATTTCATCACTCCTTCCATGATTTACTATTTTGTAATAGTAAATGGGTGGAAATTAAGAACTGTAATATTTGGTTTTTTGCAAACTATATATTGTGTTATTTACTTTATGTGATAAATTTTTGAAATAAAAACACAGGGAACCCCTGCGTTTTTTTTGAATATTATGATATTTTCATCCATTTTCTCAATCTCGCTCATTGTGTGTATTCTTTTCGTTCTTGATTTTTCTGCTGTTGCTTGCGTCTCTTATACTGGTATTTATTAGCCAACGCATTTGTTCCGGGGTTATTGTTTCTTTTGCAATTACATCTATCTGTTTTTTTGATAATCCGTTTTGCAGTCCGTACAAAAGTGCTGAAATTTGATCATCAGATAATTTAAAGTATGATTCCGACAAAGTTTTTTTGAACTCTTCATTTGCACTTGTAAATTGCTCTCTTTTTTCTTCAGCTTCACATATTGGAATACTTGTGTCCGTTAGAGATTTCACCTGTAACACTGAAAGACCGTCCACAAAGCCCCTTATACACTGTTCCATACGGGATGCAGATAACTTTGAATCTGCAAATAAAGATGTTTGTTCTATGGAAAGTCCTAATCTAAATCCTGTTATAATCATTTGCATTTGCTTGTGGGAAAACTCCGGTTTTGCAAACACTGCGATTTGTTCATCTGGCATATAAGATCTCAACGCAAAACAAATAGATGATACTTGTTCATCTGTAAAAGCTTTGTTAAGACAAATTGCTAATTTGTTTTCAGGAATTCCATGCTTTAGAGCATCACGTATTAACCGCATTTTTGAGCAAGAAAGAAAATCTTTTCGATAAAATTCTACTTGGTTTGGCGAAAGACCTGATGCAATTCCTTTTTTTACTTCTGCAATTTGATCTTGTGTAAATTTTTCTTTATTTTCATGTGTATTTATCTGCATAATTCCTCTTTGTATGTATGTTTTTATATTTGTGACATCTATATATGAGAAAAATTTATGTTATAAAAAATATCCCGCTGCTTTTGCCAGCGGGATTATTGTACTACCGGTTAATTAAAGATAACATAATAAGTCCTCCTTGAAAATAATTATTATCTATTCTCTCGCATATTTCCTTTTTCTGTGGAACCATGTTTGGATTCAATACCGGCAAGCTTTTCATTTACTGATTTATTCTGCGGATGATTCTGCAACTTCATGCCTTTGATAATGATGCTGATTTCGTCTTTTTCTAATTTACAGGATTCAATCAGATATTCCGATTGGTTTATGGAAAGCCCATTTTTATACGCATACGCATAATTTTCTATTTTTTCGTTGCTGTATTCGAAATGATAGCGGTTCCGGATATCCTCTATTTTTTCTCTTAAATCTTCCATTTTTTCTGAAGATATTTTTGGATCAGCATACAATTTGATATTCTCTAATCCAAGTTTTCCGGAAAGTCCAAATGCAATTTCACGAATCTGGCTTTTTGAAAATCCACCATGAAGGAAATGGTCTAAATTCTCTTTTGGCAGATTGCCTTCAAGATTTTCTCTTATACAAGCCATCATTCCCCAGTCGTTTTCGGGCGCTGCATATGACATGATATTTTCTTCTGAAAGACCGTTTTTTATACCGGTTCTAATTTCATACATCTGATTGATGTCATATTCCGGTTTTGAGTACATTTCGACTTGTTCCATCGTGAGACCATTTGTAAAACCGTGAATAAGTTGAGCCATCTTATCTGCCGAAAAGTCTGTATCTAACACAAACTGTATCTGTTCCTTAGACAAATTGTTCCGTAACCCGTAACGAATAATTGACATTTTTTCACTGCTTAGATGGTTTTCTGCATAAATTTTTATCTGATCCATCGAAAGATGTTCTGCAAATCCCTGCCCTATTTCATACATTTCGTTTGCATCTTTTGCGTGACTTAAAACATAGTCAATCTGATTTTCTGAAAGATTGATCTTATAGCACAATACAATCTGAGCCATTTCATCTGCTGTTTTTGCACGACTTTTCATGTTTTCAACCTGTTCCAATGTCATACCGCAATAAAAGCCGTTTTGTATCGCATACATTTCCTGTACGTCAAAGTTTTTATATGCGTCAGTTTGCTCCATTGTAAGTCCGTACTTAAATCCGTTATGGATGCAAGCCATTTTTTCCGCAGTATAATCTGGATTGGCATAAACAGCAATTTGATAAGGTGAAAGCCCGTTATAAATGCCAGAATTGAGAATCGCCATTTGGTCATCTGAAAAGACCTTCGGAAGACTTCTGACGAATTCTTCTGAATCTTTCTTACGCTGCTCATTTTCTTTGATAGAAATAGCCTGTTCCATTCCGGTTCTGATGTTTTTCATTTGCTTAGAGCTGAATTTTGAATCAGCGTAAAGTTTTACTTGTTCGAATGTGAGTCCGGCAGCAAGCCCTTTTTCAATCTCATCAAGTTCTTCATTTGAAAAACGAGACTTTTCATATCCGTTCTCCTGTAGAAATTGTTCTAAATTCATTGCTTATTTTTACCTCCCAATCATATGATCTTTTATGTGCAGAAAATTACAAACAAAAAAAACCGCCCCGGTGGGGCGGCTCCTTCTACTTAACCGTTTCGTCACGGTTTTGGTTATCTGTAGTTGTACATGGTGTATGATCCATAGAATCAAGTTTTTTCGATACCGAAGGTCTTTCGTCAACAATGCCTAAAACCTGTTTCATCTGCTCTACGGTTACGCCGTTTTCAAAACCTGTACGGATTTGCTTCATTTGATTGTAATCAAATTTAGAATTAGAATAAAGTTGAACCTGTTCCATAGACAAGCCACTCGTAAAACCTGCTCTGATTATATCCATCTGACACCAATTAAAATTAGGGCTTGCATATAACTGCACTTTTTCCATTGATAAATTGCATAAAAATCCTAGCATAATTTGTTCCATTTGAAGGCTATCAAACTTAGAATTAGCGTATAGCTTTATTTGTTCTATTGATAAACTGTTCTTAAAGCCTAAACAAATTTCTCTCATTTGTTCACAATTAAATTTAGGATTAGCGTAGATTTGTACCTGTTCTGCAGATAAACCATATTCAAAACCTTTTCTAATTTGTTCCATTTGATATTGATTAAATTTTGAATCTGCATAAAATTGTATCTGTTTCATTGGCAAACTATTTTCAAATCCTAATCTGATTTGTTCCATCTGCCAGCCATCAAATTTTGAATCAGCATAAAACTGTACCTGCTGCATACTTAATCCGCTTTTGAACCCATTTTTAATTTCTTCCATTTGATATTTATAACTAATAGTTTTGTTGTCAAACCCTTTTCCTCTTGTGACCTCATCCATCATTTCCTGTAGTTGTTTCTCAGCCATAATAATATCCTCTCTTTCTATGTGCTACCGCATAAAATTTAATTTTATATGTGCAGAAAATTACATACAAAAAACCGCCCCACCGGGTTCTTTCTACTTAACCGTTTCGTCACGGTTTTGGCTATCTGTAGTTGTACATGGTGTATGATCCATAGAATCAAGTTTTTCCGATACCGAAGGTTTTTCTTGCTCTGCGATACCTAAGACCTGTTTCATCTGCTCTACGGTTACACCGTTTTCAAAACCTGTACGGATTTTCTGCATCTGTTCATAATCAATTTTTGGATTAGCATATACCTCTACCTGTTCCATAGATAAATCATGTTCAAATCCAAATCTAATTTGTTCCATTTGAGAATAATTAAAATCAGAATCAGCATACACTTGTATCTGATTTATAGATAATCCTTTCTCAAAGCCTAACCTGATTTCTTCCATTTCCTCACAATCAAATATATTTTCAGCATCAATATATTTTTGCATTTGTTCCATACACAAACCATTTGTAAAACCTATTCTGATTATATCCATTTGAAGGCTATCAAACATACCATTGGCATATTGCTGTATTTGTTCTATAGTTAGACCATCTTCAAACCCTTTTCTGATTTCGTACATTTCATTTGGATTGAATTTTTTACCATCAGAATAATACTGTATTTGTTCTTTAGACAAGCCATTTTTAAACCCCAATCGGATTTCGTGCATTTGTGTAAAGTAAAGTTCAGGTCTTGCATATACTTGTATTTGTTCCGTTGTTAAACCATACTCAAAACCCCATCTAATTTGTTCCATTTGCTCCGGATCAAACTCAGGTTTTGCATATGACTGTACTTGTGCTACAGACAAACTATTTTTCAATCCTTCCTCAATTTCCCACATCTGGCTTCCATCAAACTCTTTTCCTCTTGTAACTTCGGCGATCATTTCTTGTAACTGTTTCTTATTCATATCAAAGCCCCTCCTTTTTTGTGTGCCACTATGTAATTTTATGTGTGTAGAAATTTACAAACAAAAAAACCTCCCCACCGGGGCGGTTCTTTTACTTAACCGTTTCGTCACGGTTTGGGCTATCTGTAGTTGTACATGGTGTATGATCCATAGAATTAAGTTTTTCCGATACCGAAGGTCTTTGGGTGGTTCACCGTGCATCTTTATTTACAGATTCATGATGCTTTGCATTTTTTTATGTTGCACTCTAAAATTGCTGATCAAAAAGTTCTATTTGTTCTACTGAAAAGTTTGCTTTTGCAATAACATCTAGTTTGGCTAATGAAATACCGTTACTCGCAGCTTTTGCCAAAACTTTAGATCGTTCTTCTGGAATATCTAACTTCAAATAATGTCTTAATGCATCATTATATACTTCAATATTTTCTTTGCTCTTTGTAAGCCTTTCGAAATCTGTCATATTATGTATGCACTCCCCTTTTACCGTACTTCTTTACCTGTTGAAATGTGACTATATGTTTTTCCTTTATCATACGCTTCTTCTTTTCTTTGCAAATTTTTTATTATAAATTCCATTTCATCATCAGTAAAATTTTTCTTTGCAAGCATATCTATCTGTTTTTCTGAAAATCCATTTAAAGAAGCCGAGGTTAATTTTTTTATTTGACTGCTTGATAAATTTCTGTATTTATTTCTTAATTCCTTTTGCAAATTCTTGTTTTGAGTTTCTATTTTTGTTCTTCGTTCTATCATGGTATATGCGCCTATGTTCGGATAGGCATATGTAGCAACCTGCTGTAATGAAAGTCCTTGTTCAAAACCGCAGCGGATTTCCTGCATTTGCAGTGAAGTGAATTCCTTTTTTGCAAAAAGAGATATTTCTTCAAGCGAAAGACGATGTAAAAAACCAAGATATATATTGTTTATTTGAGACGCATCAAAATCAGGATTTGCAATAATCCGTTTTTCGTCCATGGAAAAGTCAGCGGATATAAAGCAGTCGTGCAATGCATCTATTTGGTATTCCGAAAATTGTGGATTTGAAATAAGTTCGATTTCCTCTTTACTGCTACCATTTTCAATCACTTCCCGGATTAGTTCCATGTGATAATCTGTAAATTGCGGATTTGCATAATAACTTACTTGTTTAATTGATAAGCCGTCATCAAAGCCTGTTCGGATTTCGTACATTTGCTTTGAATTAAAACTCGCTTTAGCATAAACGTTTATTTGATCTTCTGACATGTTATTTTCATAGCCATAACGGATTTGCCTCATTTGTTTATCATCAAATTTAAGATTTGCGTATAGTTTCACCTGTTTTATTGACAATCCGCAATTAAAACCACATCTGATTTGTGCCATCTGAAAAGTATTAAATCGTGGATCCGCTAAAATATCTAGTTTGCTTTTAGATAAACCGGATTTAATAGCATCCGCTAATTCAGCATACTGTGATTCGTTGAAATCTTTGTTTATATACTGTACTATTTCTTTTTTTGAATATTTCTCTTTAAAGCAAGAAAATATAAAATCCATTTTGTTAAGACCAAATTCAGGATTTGCTATAAAGCGGATTTCTTCATCTGTCAGATTATCATTTATATGATCTTTTACGATACCTATCTGTGCAAAATCAAGATCCCTATATAATTCATCAATTTCTTCGCGTGTCATATTGTTCATCCTCCAAACAGATAGTCATTTTTCCATCTGTGATATATCTTTTCTGTCGTTCTCATTTCTTTGATGTATGTTCTTTGTTACATCATTTTTTATCAGGCTGTTTAAGATAAATTGCATTTGCTCCGGAGAAAGTGGTTTTTGAGCCAATACATCTAGCTTTTTTAAATCAACGTTTTTTGCAGAATATATGGATAAAATATCTGCACACTCTGTTGACGTTTTCCTTTTAAAATGTGTTATATTGTCAATATACCGGTCCGGATATGGAGCATTTTCTGCAATGAGGGTTCTGTACACATCTTTCTGGTGGCGTGTACATTTATGTGAAAGATAATATTTGATTTGTTTTTCTGTGAGACCATTTGTAAGATCTCTAAAGATTTCATCCTGAATTTCGGTTGTTCTTCCATTATCAAGGCAAAACTGAATCTGACTTTCGGAAAGACCTTTTGAAAAACCCGAAAAAATAAATGACATAAGTTCTGGGCTGAATTCCGGTTGTGCTCCGAATTTAATTTGATCTATGGCGAGTTTAAGGCTTAATCCATTGTAGATTTCCTTTCTTTGTTCATTTGTGTAATCACCTTTTTCAAATATGCACTCAACTTCGTTTATTGAATGGATTATCTCGTTTTCACAAACTCCCCTTCTTAATAATTCACGAAATGTGAGCATTTGGTCACTGGAATATTTTGAATTTGCATACATTTTTACCTGACCTTCTGTTAATCCTGTTGAAGATAATCCAAGAAATATTTCATTCATTTGCGAAGTATTAAACTCCGGATTTGTAAACAGACATATTTGTTCTGGTGTGAGTCCATATTGAAGACTCTTATAAATCAGTGCTAATTTCGGGGCGCAATATTTTGAATCTGCAAAACGTATAATTTCTGTTACTGGAGCAACTTTTATTTGTAACGCATACATTATTTCACACATTTGATCTGCATCAAATTTTTTATCCGCATAAATGTTTATTTCTTCTATAGGAAGATGTAAAACAAATCCATGCATAATAATGTGCATTTGTTGTGCCGTATATTCCGGATCACTGTATATTGATGCTTGTTCCTTTGTTACGCCGTTTATAAAGCCTGTTCTCATTACGCTCATTTGTAACGTATCATATACAGGATTGGCATAAAGTGCTACAAGGTTGTCTGGAATATGATTTTCAAATCCGTTTAATATCTCGTCCATTTGAAACTCATTAAATTCGGGTTTTGCATATAAAGAAACCTGTTCTGTTGAAAGACCGTTTTTTAACCCTTTTTTTATAATTTTCAGCTGATGTTCATTAAAATCTGGATTTCCTCCATTAAGAACAATGTTCATTTTATCTGTAAGTTTTGTTTTTCTCATCGCTTTCTCCTGCTGTTTACATATGAATCCTTCTTTGGAGCATTTAATACTTCTTCGATTCTTTTCTTATATTTTTCGTCACTGTTAATCCGATATAAGCTGATTAAAAGATACCGGGGAAGTGAAAACGGACATTTTTTTTTATGGGACAGCTCCACGACACGTAATGCCGTTCCGTAATTTTTGATGTGTGTATGACAGAATCCATCCATAGATGTATTATGGACTAAAAATCCATCATCCGTGTGGTTAATTGTAAAAACTCCATCGTTATAAACCATCTCCATAGCAATTACCTCCGTTTATCTTTATATGTGGTAAATTTAAGCAATAAAAAAAGCCGCTGTACTTTGTACAGCAGCTCTTTTTTTAAGAGATTGACAGGTCTGATGGCTTTCTGATTACCAACAGCTGCCCATACCCCTTATCCTTTAGATCTTTCTGGATATAAGGGTTTTTTTTCAATTCCTCATCCGGCACATTTTCCGTGCGGATTGGGTACATTGTAATTTCCATTCCGTGTAGCAGTGCCACGCATGTTTTCACAGAATGTTTTTTACATGTTTTTATGTACATCTTTTCCGTCTCTGTTCTGATGAGGACTTCGTTAATTAAAAGTTCTGCATCAAAGAACTTGAACACCTGATCACGGAAATGCTCATTATCAGCTGGAGCTTCTCTGTCAAGCATTCCTGCAAAATGCACCGAGTTTTTAAATCTCTCTACTTCCGCAGAAAGCTTCTGTTCAGGAAATTCCATGATGTCATTGCCGCCTCTGGCGTCCTGAGACCAGAACCCCAGCTCTTCGTTGCCTTTCCAGATATCGCCCTGTGCGATTTCGCATCCTTCGTGATCGCGAAACCACAAAAGGTTTTTTATATGAATACCATATACCTTTGCCATAGTTTATTTTTTCCTCCTACATTTTAAATTCAATAATTCTTCCGCTGGTTAGCAGCAGGTACTCGTCATCCGTATCCGCAATTTCCTTGCCCAGTTCGGCAAAATCCAAAACGGCAGACACGTGATGGTCTAAGGTTCCTACTACATTATCAATGTAATAGACCCCTAAATCGTATGTGGAATTGAATATAGATGAGATTTGCAAGTCATCTTCTGATATGTTATCAGAAAAGCTATCTAAAACTTCATCTGCTTCTCTTTCCCATACGCCCTGTTCAATCAGGGCTTCTTTGAATTCATCTTTCATGTTGTTCTCCTTTTATTTTTCAAACATCATTACAAAACCATCATTATATGTAATGCGGAATCTGTAATGTTTTTTTAGTCTGTCATTAAAATTATTATCAAAATAATTTAACGATGGTCTTACAGGGTTAATACTGTCTAAAAATTCTGTAAACGCTCCCTGTACGCCCAATTTTGATTCTGCAATTATTACCGGACCTTCCATAAAAGCAACCGTTGATGGAACCGCCCAAAACTGTATGCGGTTTATATTTGGGTTGCTACTTTCTACGTGCTTAATGACAACAGCAGCCTTATTGCAGTTGCTGAACATAAACATGTTATAGAATTTTCGGGCATTGGAAATTCTTTCTTTTTTTGTCATAATGAGCTCCTCCTTTAATTCTCTGCAAACTGCAAAAAACTTGGTGAGAGCACGTATCTGTGTGCCCCGGACTCGGTAATCACCATAGTACGGATCATCGTCGTTCCATCCTCAAGTCTTACATAGTCGGCATTGTCCGTGATGTTCACAATCTTCTCGCTTGTTGTAACTCCGGTATCTGCCTCTGCAACTAAATAATAGGCATCCCTCTCGACTGCGGCATCTGTATTTCTTACGGAAGCATACTTTCCATCTGTATTTCCGTAAGCTATAAACGCATTGTCCGCGTCAACGTTGTATACCATAACGTTGCTCGACTCTGCTGCACCCGCCTGCTTTCCAATGGAAACAAAACCGGTGGTGATAAGTACCACCATCACCATCATCATTATCATCATTACTGTTTTTTTCATGCTTTTTTTCCTCCGTTATTTCATCTTTCTAATTTCAATAAAGCATCCGTCTAACGCTTTATCGTATTGCCGGATATCGTACCATTCATTGAAATAAATACGGGCAACACTCTTTTTTTTGACAGCTTCCAATATTCTATCAATATCTACGTATCCCATAGGAATTCCATAAGCAGATAAGTATTGGGATCTGTCGAATCCACAAAGTCTGTCCCGGTAGGTAATTTTGTTCTTTGATAAGAACTTAGTGTACCGTTCAGACAGTTCGCCTGAATCGTCATCGTATTCTGACGACAAAAAGCTGTTTCCACGAAACAGTTCAAGCTGCCACTTTACTTCCCGGAGGTTATAAAGTGTCCGGGTGATACCGTTTATGGTAAGCATGTAATCGTTTCTTGTGCCTGCTTCCCAATTTTTTTTCGAGCATTTCCCGCAGACATAATTGTCTGTGTTTATAGAAAATTTATATCGCACTGTTTTTCCTCCTCAATAATTTATTTTATATGTCTTTTGCCCTACGTGTACCGTGATTAAATACCGGTCTTCCGATGGAACAAAGACAAATTTCCCACATTCATCAGCAAGTATCAGGTGTCCATCCGGGCTTAGGTAAAAACCGTCAACGTCTGTATAACACAGGCATTTTGCCCAGCGTTCCTTCAGAATGTCAGCAATATCGACTTCCTTTCTAGTCTTCCTGTCTATTACTTCGAATGTAAACTGATTTTTCTCAGGCATATGTGTGCATCTCCTTTCTGAAAAATCTTATTCCACGTATCCCACAAACTTCGGTTATAGTCATACCATTTTCCGTCCTTGAGAGATCATATCCGCAGATTGCCGCAATCATTTCAGTTTCTTTCTTTGAAAGATCGTCGGCATTTTTATATACCGGTTGTCCGGTAAGAGAACATGAATACATGTCCCTTACCAGCACCAGTAATCCTTCTTTGTAAATCTTTACATCAAAGGACATTTTATTCCTGCACCTCCTTTTCAAACACAAACACGATTTTGTCACCATGTTCTATTTTATCTACATAGATCGCTCCATCTGCAAATTCTTTCTCCAAGAGCTTTGCAATGTCCGCTGCAGGATCAGCGATGCGGGTGTACTGAACCTTTTTTGTTGAGACAACCTTTGTCAAATTTTCGACGGCACGTACCAATCTTGGTATTGTGCTGTCAATAAACATTCTGCCGCCTCTTGTTTCATAAAAACCCATGTCTTTTTTCCTCCTTTTTTAATCGTCTTCTACAAATATTGCGGTGCTTTCATTGATGGCAAGATAATAATGCCCATTTCCGCAGTCTTTGTACTCTTCCGAATACCATGCCATTTTTTTTTCTGGTTCATATTCGAAAGAAACATCATAGGATGTTCTTGCACGGGCTGTAAATTTTTCCCGGCTTTTCATCCGATTTTTAATTTGTTCTTTGTAAAGCTTGTTATTCCACCCAAAATACATTGATTTTGTTTGGCAAAAACCAAGCCCTCCCTGAAAGAACGAATTATTCAAGTACGGATATTCTTTTAGAATTTCCTCCACCCTCCTGTTTATTTCAGGATCTTTTCTTGCATAATCCCAGTTATTCTGGTTTATGTACTGAAAATCCTCGAATGAAACATTTAGGAGTTCCTTATAGTGGGCTTTAATGTCCTCCCACAATCCACTTTCCTCCATAATCTTTATGGCTCTGCGGATTCTTCGTTTCCACGCCTGCTCTTCTTTTTCTGGAGTATCCATTAAAATGAACATGGCACATCCCAGCTCTTTTGTAAAATAGTTCCCGTAGCGGGATCTTCCCTTCGCATATAGGAAAATTTCACCTTCCGGGGTCTTCGAAATCCTTACAGTTCTACCTTCGCTATCTTTTGCCCGGTATTTTCTGTAAGGTTTCATTTTTGAAAATACTTCTTCTGTAATCATCATATTTCTCCTTTCTTCCATAATATTCGATGTTACATTTTATAAATGGGGAAAAAACTAGAAATAAAAAATGCCCATGATATAAAAAATCATAGGCATTTTCTTTTATTTGGCAGTTTCGGTAAAACCAATCTTACATGCTTGGAAATTCTCCAATATCCATCGTAAAACATTTTTTGCAAAGGGCACGTTCTTCCGTAAAAGCTTTCTTATATTCTTCTGTAGAAAAAGCTTTTTCTGTGATTTTCCATCCCCAATAGCAAAAAACATCTCCATCTTCCGTCATTCCGCCCTCATAAAAACTGTTAACAAGTCCTTGCTTTTTGAGTTTTGTTAGATGGTATCTTATTTTCCCAATACTCACACCAAGGGTTTTGCTTATTGTTGTTGCTGAAAACGGATGCCAGCCTTGCATAATTGACACGTTATGTCTGCATAGTGTGTAAAGTATTTCATCCATGTAAAATCTCCTCTACATTTTTTCAAATTCAATCACCCATACAAAAGGGTTTTTGTCAAATGGACAGCTATATTTTTTTGCTGCAGGTGTAGAATCCCAGAACAATTTGTATTCGGCTCTGGCAATCTCAGTATCACCAAGCATGGTGCACATGGATGTAAGTCCTTCGCTTCGAATACCATCCGAAGTGATATCCTGCAACCGTTCTACTGATACATTTTTTACTTTGAGCCTGATTCTTGCCGCATCCTTTGGCATAACGGATGCCGGTCTCCATTTAATGGTAACTTGTTTCCCATTTTTGTAAAAAACTTCATTTGCAGAATAATCCGCCCGGTACATATATCTCGAACCGCCATTATACCAAGGCTCCCTGACATATAGGATATCATCCACACATGCAATCGGAGACCATCTTTTCGATAGCTCCTTTTTTGTAATATTCTTTGGAAGCCTGTAATCATCACCCCAATAGTTCCATGCTGTCTCCGAAGGATATCCCCATGTACCGTTTTCTGCTCCGGCAAAGGTATAACATAGTCGACTAAGCGGCTGCTCTGGAATAAGCCTTCTGATTGAAGTCTTTGTACCACAAAGAATCCATTTTACTTCTTCTTTTGATAATATTATGGATCTTTCCATCCTATTTTCCTTCTCCTTTCTTTAAGATATCCGGTGTGTCGAATATATTGCCTAATACCTTTACACGATTATTAAGACGGATGTACTTCCACAAATCGTCATTGATTTGTGTTTTCCCATAAGCAATAGATATAGATCCACGATATGGATTATAGTAAATCTGTCCCAATCTTTTTTTTGTGTTCGGGTTCGGGAATGGATCATCATCCGGGTCAAACTGAAATTCTACGATATCATTCTCCCAGATTGGCACATTATTTTTGTCCACAAACGGCGTCGAAAATGATAATGTATCCTTTTCGATAGGGAAGCTTCCCTGATCATTCACAATCAAGAAAGTTTCTGATATTTTTGTGAAATATCCCTTCACCCACTGCTTGTTATCCGTTCTTTTTCCTTTTGCCAAATTTCTCATTTTTATTTTCCTCCTTTTCCATATTTTCAATTTAGCAATTATATATGTGTAAAAATCTATAATAAAAAAAGCCCGTACATATTTATGCACGGACTTTCTTTTTTAAATTCTTTCTACATTTGGAAGTTTTTCTACAGAAGGCTTTACTTTGTAGGATACAGGTCGAACAGACTGCTCTGTTTCATCAAAAAATTCAAGTAAGCACCCGTTTTCATCCTTATATTCATCCATAAATGCACGCTCCTTAGAAACATGAAAAACCGGATAAGATGAAATCTTCATACGATATGTTACCTTTTTCTTTGACGCAAACTTGACACTATCCGGAATCATGGAAAGCTCCATGATTGGATCATCGTTTTCATCCGTAAGTCCTGTGTCTTCTTCCGTAACTTTACCGCTTACAAGCAGCACAGTACCTTCTTTTATTGCTTTTTTGTAAAAAGCGTATTTTTCTGTGAAAAATTTCAACGAAATTTCTCCGGTCTCGTCTTCAGCTTCACAAAATGCCATCGGAAGACCATCCTTTTTTCTGTATTTGATATCTACTTTGGTAAGAACACACATGATCCTGTATGTTCCTGTTGTAAGTTTATCAATCATATCGCAGTCATTAGGACGGCTGTAAGAATCAATCGGATGTGATGTAACATACATGCCTAACAGATTCTTTTCTTCTTCCATTTTTTTGTCTGTATTTTCCGGAATATTTGTTGGAATTGTGATTTCGTCTAACATCTGTCTTGCGATAGTGTATTTTTTCTTCAATTCCTCCACCTTTTCCGGGTTTGTTTTTATTGCTGTTTCCAAAGCGTCCGTTCTTTCAGATACCTTTTTTACTGCATTTTTCAATTCTTCTGCTATCGCACATAATGCTGTACGATTTTTAGAAAAACTATCCAATGCCCCTGCCTTACACAGACTTTCTAATACGTTTTTCTTTGGCATACAACGGGTTATAAAATTTTCATAAGAATAGAAGTTTCCTTTCTTACGTTCTTCCATAATTTCCGCGGCAGCCTTTCCCACATTTTTGACAGCTTTCATACCAAAAAAGATGGTGCCATCAATAACTGTGAATTTGTCTTCCGACCGGTTTACATCTGGCGCTTTTACAGGAATACCCAAAACCTTTGCTTCATGCATCAGCCCCGGTATTTTCTTGTTTATTGCCTGATTCATCGCGGAAGCAAGAAATTCTGCTGTATAATGCAGTTTCAGCCAAGCAGTTATATACGCAACATTTGCGTATGCTGCAGCGTGTGACTTGTTAAATGCATATTCCGCAAAATCTTCCATCTGAGAAAACAGTTCGCTCGCAGCCTCTTCACTGATACCGTTTGGAACACATCCTTTAATGTTGCGGGATGCGTCACCATAGATAAACGCTTCACGCTCTTTTGTAAGCTCATCAGCTTTTTTCTTACTCATATATCGTCTCACGACATCTGCACCGCCAAGTGTGTATCCGGCAAGCTGCTGGAATATTGCCATGACCTGCTCCTGATAGACTATTGCAGCGTAAGTGTCACCAAGAATCGGCTTTAATTCATCACAGAGGTATTTTGGTTCTTTGCCATTTTTAACCTCAATTACTCCGTCAATATACTGGAGTGGTCCCGGTCTGAACATAGATACCAGAATGATCAAGTCTTCAAAATTTTCAGGTGCAAACCGTTTCAGCATGTTCTTCATGCCTGAACTTTCAAACTGGAATACTGAATTTGTCATACCCATTTTGAAGATTTTATTATAAACCTCTTTATCATTAAGAGGAATTTTCAACGGATCAATGACAACACCATAATTTTTGAATATAAGCTGTATGGTATCCGTGATGACATCCAATGTACGAAGTCCCAGACAATCAATCTTTAAGACCCCTTCACCTTCTGCCTGTACTGCATCAAACTGCGAAGTCATTAGATTCAAATCCTTGTTCCATCTAAGCGGAATGTAATCAGATATATCATCGTTATCTGATATGATCACACCTGCTGCATGTGTACCATAAGATGTAAAGCTTCCTTCCAAAACTTTTGCCCAGTCAATCAAGGCGTTTGAAAGTTTATCAGGGAAGCTCCGGCGAAGATACTGCTCTACTGTCTCGCTTGCTTTGTCGTTTTTATCAAGTTTTGTAGCAAACTTGATATTTGGTTCTGCCGGAATTGCTTTTGCAATCTTGTCCGCCGCCGCAAGCGTTACTTTCTCGGACAATCCGTTTGCTTTTGCATAATACTTTGAAACGGTTCGAAGAGAACCCTTTGCAGCAAGCGCATTTTTTGTCGTGATGCCACACACAGCTTTCTCTCCATACTTGTTTTTAATGTATTCGATTGTCTTTGCTCTTGTCTTGTATGCCATATCCGAATCAATATCCGGCATGGATACACGTTCTGGATTTAAGAATCTCTCAAAGAGCAGATCGTACTTAAGCGGATCAAGAGATGTGATACCGAGAAGGTAACATACTAAGGATCCGGCTGCAGATCCACGTCCCGGTCCAGTAGAAAAACCAATCTCGTAATGATTTTTTTTGATGTAAATCTTTAATTCCTCAATCGTAAGAGGAGCTTCTGAAATTTTATCTGCTGGTACACCACCTAACAGACGGTTGTATTCAAGAATATCCTTTACGATTAAGTGGTAATCAGAATATCCCATAGACTTTATTACTTTAATTTCATGTTCAAGCTTCATCTGGTGTTCTTCATCCATACCGTTTGGAAACCGCCATTTGATGCCTTTTTTGATCTCGTAATCAAACTGGGCTTCGGTTCCAAGCTCACATTTGAATTTTGGATAATGCGATTCTTTTTCAAAAACCACATTGCATCGGTCAATAATTTTACCGATGTTAACCATTGCTTCTTTAACAATATCGTCCGGAAGTATTTTAAGAAGCCATTCGGTCATTTCTTCATCCGTCTTAATGTATAATTCTCTGTCTTCTGCACTTGGCTCTTCCCAAGGAAGTTCCTTAAAGCGCATAGATTTTAGAATCTGCCTTCTTAAAATTTCTTCTTTTGAGTTGTCCACGATATGGACATCGTTTGTAGCAACCATTGGAACTCCTAATTCTCTGGCAAGTTCCGCCTCTACTGGATAAATTTCCTTTTCGAGTTCCATACCGTGATTTTGAAGTTCTACATAAAAGAAATCTTTTCCAAATAACATCTCAAAATATCTGATCGCTTTTTTTGCATAGGCTTTCAGATCTTCTTTTGTTGATAGCGTTTTTCGTAAGACCGCTATTTTTTCGGAAAGTTCCTTATTCTTTGCTATAGCCTTGTCTCCAGCCTTTATGCTGTTCGAAAGCTCTTTCTTTTTTTCAGAAAGTTCTTCCTTTTCTTTTTGGAGTTTTTCTTTTTCAGCTCCGCTTTCCTTTTTTATTGCCGCTGTCAGGTCTTTGATTTGATTTGTCAAATCAGAAACCTCCAGCCGGCTTTTTTCAAGTTCGACAACATCTACATCCACAATACCCTTTTTTAATCTGGTGATTGCCGTTTCAGTTTCATCGTTTAGTCTTAAAACCATTGCAATCACACCTTGGATACAGGCGGATGTTGCGATAACTCTTCCATGTCCCATTGCTTTTGGTCCAAACATTTCAGTTAAAACCTTTAAGGACATGACTGCATAGCCATCTTGATCCTGTGAATAAGACACAGCCTTATTGATTGCTGTATCTCCTGTTTTGTCACAGGCGAGAAGAATTAAATGGCAGCGTTTCTTTGCTACCTTCTCGTCTGTTTTGATTCCGATAGCGGAAAGTACGTCACCAAAACGAACGTAGCTTTCTATGCCCGGTATGAACTTCAGTCCACATTCTTCTGCTGCAAGACGGAAATCCTGTTTGGATGCATTTACGCCATGCTGTGTCAATGCAACAGCCTTTGCACCAAGCTCTTTTTCTCTTTTGCACACCGCCTTCGGATTGTTATAGGAATCATAACGATCCATGCAGTGCAAATGCAAATCTCCTGTTTTCATATATGTTTTCCTCACTTTCTTTCTTTTTCCATAAAATAAATGGTGTATAAGTATATGTGAAAAAAAGACCAAACAAAAAAAGCGTATCCTATTGATAGATACGCTTCTTTTGTGTTATTTTTTTTCAAAAATCAGGTTCAGAACGTCTAAGATATTATTCGGAAGTTCTTTCGTTACAATATTCATTCCGTTCATCTCCCCGATTGATCCTTTTGGGTAAGCATTGATTTTCTGGGATGTTTCATACCGATAACATTCCCTGTATCCATCCACTTCAACAGTCAGGCATCCGCAGATAGGATCATCCTTTTCTGCGTCCATTATGTATAAAGATGAATACGCCCGCAATCCAAACGGACCATATTTTTTGATTTTCTTCCCCACAATTCTCTCGTCTTTTTTCTTTATGAGTATTTTTTCAATATAATCAATCAACTCATAGGATGTCAGATTTTGTGGTACTTTTAATTCCTTTTCCCGTCTTTTCATTGCCTGAATGACATGATCGAAGGACTGGTAGCAGAAATTTTCTTTTAAACAAGTTACGTATTCCTCATGACGAATGAGGATTTTAAACATATCTCTGCCCTTTCTCTGAAACATCTTAATACAAACCGGGTATCCCTTATAGGAACCGGTATTAAATATCGTACTAATCGTTTCTTCCTCCGCTTTTACTAAAATTCGACTTTCCATTATATTTTTTTCCTCCTTTAATTCCACGATTTTGCCATTTTACACACTCTTTCAAAGTCACGTTCAAATGCACGGTCGTAAAAAGCTTTTACATCTTCAGAAGCATCATCCGAACATGGTCCAAGTGTAGATGTTTGGTAATGCTCCATTTTTGTTTCTTTGTTGTAAATACAAATAACTGTGTTACATCCACCCAGTATTTTTGCAGAAACAATCCAGTTTCCAACGATTTTCCATTTTATGGAATTTTCCTTGGAAAAATAATGGGCGCTATTACGAAGAGCATTCTGATACCCCTCCAACCAAGCGTCATATTTTTTTCATTTGCCATTGCTTTTACTTCTCCTTTCTTTCCATGATTTACAATGTTTTGTGCAAAGATATATGTGAAAAAAAGAAAAATTGAAAAAATCGCAAAGGTTTTTTCAAGGAAACAATGTAGATAGGGTGATGTTTACGATTGTGTAATATGTATCAGGAAAAATGTAGATTATGTACAAAAAAAGAAAGAAATGTAAAGTCAACTATCGTGGCGCTACATCATAGGGTGGTTGACAGCACCCTTTGTATCAGAGCTTACAGTTTTAACAACTGTATTAGGTACTTGGCTATCTGTAAGATAGTTTATTTCCATACGATACTGCGGTTGTTCCATTGTAAGGTCGTCCTCGAAGCCTGTCTGGATTTCATACATCTGAGCGCTGTCAAACTTTGCATTGGCGTAAACTGCAGTCTGCTCCGGGGAAAGATCATTCTCACCCACCCGCAGAATCTGTTCAAGCTGCTTTTCGTCAAACTCCTGCTGCCAGTTGTCATTACTAAAATCTACCATATTTGTATCTCTCCTGCTTTTTTATTTTATAGATGTGCAGATTTTTACGAATAAAAAAACCGCCACTTAATTTGCGGCGGTATATGTATTACTTTATGATATCATCCTTTACAGTAACGGATGCGAGTTTTCTGCCTGCTTCAAGTGCATTTAATCTGTCGTTTATCGAAAGAGGTTTTTCCTCTGACGACTGAGTTTTTTGTACCGAGGAGAGTTTTTCTTCTAAACCCAACCGGATTTCCTGCATCATGGTGCTGTCAAATTTTGGATCAGCGTAAACCGCTACCTGTTCCATTGTAAGACCTGTCCGAAAGCCTAACCGAATCTCAAGCATCTGGTCCCAGTTAAATTTTGGATCAGCGTAAACCGCTACCTGTTCCATTGTAAGACCTGTCCGAAAGCCTAACCGAATCTCAAGCATCTGGTCCCAGTTAAATTTTGGATCAGCGTAAACCGCTACCTGTTCCATTGTAAGACCTGTCCGAAAG
>ERZ827524.152-NODE-152-length-97544-cov-7.008955_pt1 | contig 97544 bp, 82 predicted proteins | sample MGYA00519702_ERZ827524 | MGnify/ENA primary metagenome ERZ827524 (study PRJEB31778, sample SAMEA3449341) | human gut metagenome | biome: human gut; feature: human-associated habitat; material: faeces | place: United Kingdom | collected 2010/2012 ...
GATGCTGTTTAATTTTCAATGTTCTTTTGCACCCGCCTCTTTCGCATGTGCCTGTTGCTCTCCCGCGTTTTGGGTGCTTGTTTATGATACCATTTACTCCTCGGTTTGTCAACACCTTTTTTCATCTTTTTTACTTTTTTTGAAAAAAGATGTCTTATTGCGGCTTTTATTTTAAACATAGCTGCCGCCGAAGAACTGAGCACACAATGTTTTAAGCTCAATTACATGTTCATCCTCAATCAAATAATACGAAACTCCGTCCTTTTCCATGTCGTTGTAGTTTCCCGGAGCATCGTAGCACTCTATCTGCTCACCGCTTGAAATAATCTCAAGCACGGACATATTAAAAATAATGTCTTTCATACTGACATTAGTCTTTACCTTCTCGCACATAATATTTTATATATCATTTATCTTTGTAGCATATTTAATATTAAGCTTCTGTTCAAAAAGAGCCTTAAAGAACTTTTGCTGACTCTGTGTACGAGTAATATCACCCATGACGTATGAGCGATAGCGGCAATATTGCTCCGCCTTATCACCGTCCAGTATCTGTTTTCCCTTTTTCAAATTAATATACAAATCCTGAGCCGGATCGGAATAGTGCATATCCTGCTCCACATCGTATTCAACGCCGCCGAGACAGTCAACAATTTCACCGAGAGTACCGGGTTCAATCATAGCATAATAATTAATATCGATATCTGTCAACTCACGGATTTTTTCAATGAGCAGTTCAAGCCCTCCCAAATGATAGCATGCGTTTATCTTAAATTTTTTACCGTCAACAGTAACCCGAGTATCACGGGGAATAGAAAGCATCCTAATCTTTTTATCCTGCTTGTCCACATGAACAATCATCAGCGCATCAGTGTTTTCACCGGCGGCATCCGTACCGATGAGTAAAGCATTGAAAGACTTATCGCCGGCTTTTGTCATATTGGAAATCGCACTGTTTTGCTTAATTCCAGAGTCAAACAGCGGCGCTGATACCATCTCATTTATTTTATATACAACTGTGCCTATTGCAGCTGCTATAAGGATAACCATTATTACAATTATAATCACACGGCGTTTTTTTAATTTTGACATATTAAAACCCTCCAAGGTTATTATGTACGGACATTAATATTTAAACACGACTTATAACTTTTTTACGAAGATCAAAGTAAAAGAAAACACACATTATTACCGACACAAGCTCTGCAATCGGAAACGCCCACCATACCGCGTTTACGCTTCCCGAAAGAGAAAGCAGAAACGCTGCGGGAAGTAAAACAACAATTTGTCTTGCGATTGAAACGAGCATGGAGCGAAAGGCATGTCCGAGCGCCTGAAAAACAGACGACAGAACTATACCTATGCCTGCAAGCATAAAATGCAGGCTGATTATTCTGAGCGCCGGCACACCCATCGACATCAGATTATCGGAGGCATTGAAAATCATAAGTATCTGACGCGGAATAAGCTGCATTATAAGCAATCCCGCAAACATAATACAGACAGCATATATACAGGCACAGCGTATTGTTTTAATAATCCGCTCACGTTTTCCGGCACCGTAGTTATAGCCTATAATGGGTACCATACCGTTATTCAAACCGAAAACCGGCATAAACACAAAGCTTTGCAATTTAAAATATACGCCGAAAACCGTTGCCGCAGTTTCAGTGAACCTTATCAGAATTTTATTCATACCAAACACCATGACAGAGCCTATTGACTGCATGATTATTGACGGCAAAGCGACCGCGTAAATATCGCGCACAGCGCGAAAACTCGGTCTGAACCGGCGCAGATTCACCCGTACCTCACGGTTATAGCGGTGGTGGAAAAACATCGAAAGCAGCATTGAACAAATCTGCCCGGCAACAGTTGCAACCGCAGCGCCCGCAACACCCATTTTAGGCATGCCGAAATACCCGAAAATAAAAATCGGGTCAAAAACAATATTAACAAGAGCGCCGACACCCTGACAGTACATTGTAAACACCGTTTTCCCGGTAGACTGCATAAGCCGTTCATACATTATATTGAAGAAAAGCCCGAACGAAAAACACATACAAATGGAAAGATAAACCGTACCTCCGTCAACAATGGACTGAACATTGGTCTGAATAGCAAAAAACGGACGTACGGCAGTAAGTCCAAGCACCAAAAAAACAAGATAACTGCACGCAGCAAGAAAAAGACCGTTGCCGGCTATTTTATTGGCGCCGTCAAAATCTTTGGCGCCCAGTCTGCGCGAAAGAAGCGCATTGACTCCCACACCCGTGCCGACAGCAACAGCTATCATCAGGCTCTGCGCGGGAAAGGCGAGCGACACTGCCGTCAGCGCATCGTCATTTGTCTTATCAATCCACGAAACAAAAATGCTGTCTACCACATTATAAAGAGCTTGTACCAGCATAGACGCCATCATAGGCGCAGACATGGACAAAAGCAGTTTATTGACAGGCATAACGCCCATTTTATTCTCCTTTGATTTTATATCCGACAAATTATCTCCTCCGGCTAAAAATTTTGTAGAATAAAATTATATCATTTTAATATGGCTATGTCAATTAATATAAAAACACAAAAAATCGTATTGACAAAACGAGAAAAATATCATATACTAAACAGCGCACGGAGAGATGGCTGAGCTGGTCGAAGGCGCACGATTGGAAATCGTGTAGGCGTTGATAGCGTCTCAGGGGTTCGAATCCCCTTCTCTCCGCCAATAAAAGACCTTAGCTTAAAGCTAAGGTTTTTATTTTTCAACTGTATAATACGAATTTACAAGGAGACAATAATAGAAATATTTTTTACCGAAGGTGTTTTTTTGAATTCAGTATGGTACGATAAAACAAAGCTCCCAAGCTTCAACAGACTTGAAAATGACATAAAGACAGACGTTCTCATAATCGGCGGAGGCATCACAGGCATACTCTGTGCGCATTTTCTGCACAATGCGGGTGTGGATTACGTACTCACCGAGGCTGAAACGATATGCGACGGCACAACAAAAAATACAACAGCAAAAATCACATCGCAGCACGGGCTTATTTACGATAAGCTGATACGCGAGTTCGGCGAGAAAAAAGCCGCAGATTATCTCAGGGCAAATCAGGCTGCCTTGGAAAAATACCGTGAGCTTTGCAGAAATACAGACTGTGATTTCGAAATTATAAATAACGCCGTTTACTCTGTCAGTGACAAAAACAAAATTTCAAAAGAGCTGTCGGCTCTGAAAGCTTTAGGATTTAATGCGCAGTACGAACAAACCCCTCCTCTGCCGTTCAAGACGGCAGGCGCGGTAGTATTTGAAAATCAGGCTCAGTTCAATCCGCTTAAATTCCTTGCGTCGATTTCACAGAAACTGAATATTTTTGAGCACACCAAGGTCACAAAAATTGTCCAAAACACAGCATTCACGGACAACGGCACGGTAAACGCCAAAAAAATAATTGTTGCCACGCACTTCCCGTTTATAAACAGTCACGGCAGCTATTTTTTAAAGATGTACCAGCATCGTTCATACGTTATAGCTTACTCCAATGCATCAAATATCGGCGGTATGTACGTTGATGAAGCAAACGGTGGAATGTCCTTTAGAAATTATGAAAATCTTTTGCTGATAGGCGGCGGCGGTCACCGAACCGGCATGCAGGGCGGCAGTTTTAACGAAATCGAAAGCTTTGCAAAGCTTCATTACCCCGAAGCGCATGAAGAGTACCGCTGGGCAACACAGGACTGTATGACTCTGGACGGCGCCCCATATATCGGAAATTACTCCGCCTTAACTCCGAATCTATACACCGCAACCGGGTTTAATAAGTGGGGAATGACCTCGTCAATGCTTGCTGCAGAAATTCTTTCTGACCTTATATGCGGCAAGAAAAACCGTTACGCCGATATCTTTTCTCCGTCAAGGTCAATTCTTCGTGTGCAGACGGCAGTAAATTTTGCGCATGCAGTTTCGGGACTTGTTGGAATATCAGAGAAGAGATGCCCTCACATGGGCTGCACTTTAAAAAGAAATAAAGCGGAGCATACATGGGACTGCCCGTGCCACGGCTCAAGATTTGACGAGAGCGGAAAGCTTATAGACAATCCCGCTATGAAAAATTTAAAATAAAAAACGGAAGGCATCCTCCGTTTTTTATTTATTAAATCAGTCAGTGTAGCTCAGCTAAAAAGCGGTGTAGAGAGATATCTGTCACCTGTGTCGGGAAAGAGAACCACTATATTTTTTCCGGCATTTTCCGGACGCTTTGCAAGTCTCACAGCAGCATCAAGCGCGGCTCCCGAGGAAATACCGACAAGCACGCCCTCGAATCTGCCGACCAGCCTGCCCATCTCAAAAGCGCTTTCATTTTCAACGGTAATAATCTCATCATATACGCTAACATCAAGAGTATCGGGAACAAATCCCGCGCCTATTCCCTGAATTTTATGCGCGCCCGCAACGCCCTTAGAAAGCACGGCGCTGGACGCCGGTTCGACAGCCACAACCCGTATGCCGGGATTTTTAGATTTAAGATATTTCCCGACCCCGGTTATCGTGCCGCCCGTGCCGACTCCCGCCACAAATATATCCACACTGCCGTCCGTATCCTCATAAATTTCAGGTCCGGTTGTATCAAAGTGAACCTGCGGGTTTGCAGGATTTTCAAACTGTCCGGGAATAAAGCTGTCCGGAATTTCTACTGAAAGCTCCCGCGCCTTTTCTATCGCGCCTTTCATTCCGCGCGCGCCGTCGGTCAGCACAAGCTCGGCACCGTATGCTTTCATTAACTGCCTGCGCTCAACAGACATAGTATCCGGCATAACAATAATTATGCGGTATCCGCGCGCGGCGGCAACAGAGGCAAGACCAATCCCGGTATTTCCACTGGTCGGCTCTATTATAACCGACTGCGGCTTTAGTCTGCCGCTTTTTTCGGCGTCGTCAAGCATTGCCTTTGCTATACGGTCTTTTACCGAGCCCGCAGGATTGAAATATTCAAGCTTAGCATAAATATTTGCTGAAAGCTCGAGCTTTTTTTCTATATTATTAAGCTTTAACATGGGAGTTTTGCCGATCAGCTGATCGGCGGAGATATAAACATTTGACACAGGCATCTCTCCTAAAAAAATTTTTATTTATTCTTCAGTCTTTTATCTGCCTTAACTGCGGCGCGTGTGCCGACGCTTTGAAATATCTGAACAAGTATTATGAGCAGCACAACAGCGGCAATCATAATCAGATATTTATACCGGTAATAACCGTAATTCATTGCAATTTTTCCGAGACCACCGCCTCCGATTATGCCGCTCATCGCAGAATATCCGAGAATTGTCGTCACGGCAATCGTGGCGTTGGATAAAAGTGAGGGAACACTCTCGGGAATCATAACCTTTACAATTATTTGAAAGGGCGACGCACCCATGCTTTGAGCCATCTCAATTATATTGGGATTAACCTCGCGTATACTGCTTTCGGCAAGCCGCGCTATAAACGGAAAGCCGGCTATTGCAAGCGGCACGACCGACGCGGCAGTTCCGACTACTTTACCGACAATAAGACGCGTCAAAGGAAAAACAAGCACCATAAGTATTAAAAACGGAACCGACCTAAGTAGATTTATTACAACATTTAAGATATGCATAAGCCATGCCGGCAGCGGCAAAACTCCGCCCTTCTCACCGGCAACAAGCATTACACCCAGGGGCAAACCGATAACAATCGCAAAAAAAGAAGCAAGCACAGTTACATATACAGTCTCCCAGACAGCAAGCGGAAACTGCGTGCTTATTACCTGCCATGCCTCGTTTAAGGTCTCGGGGGAGAAAAGCTTATCAATCATTTAACGACACCTCCTGAACTATTATGTCAGGCGTTTTCTGCAAATATTCTATCGCGCCGAGCACTTTTTCATCGCCGCCGGAAATTCCCAAAAGCATAGAACCGTAGGCTTTATCCCCTATACTTTTGGTAGAGGCATAAGCAATGCTTGCCTCAATTCCCCTTTCCACAGCCATTTTTGCAATCAGCGGAGTGCCGGTAGCATTAGCGCCATTGAATACAACGCGGATAAACCGTTCGCCTGCATTTTTAACGACAATAAAATCACCGTCGCTCTCAGGAAAGACAAGCCGCCTTGCCGCCGCCGATTTCGGATGAGCAAATACCTCAGTCACCTCTCCCACCTCGGCGACCTCTCCGCTGTCAAGTATCGCAACATGCTTGCATACGCTTTCAACGACGCTCATTTGATGGGTAATTATAATAACAGTTATCCCAAATTTTTTATTAATATCCCGTATAAGCTCAAGCACGGAATTTGTCGTTGTCGGGTCAAGCGCGCTTGTCGCCTCATCGCAGAGCAATACTTTTGGATTTGTAGCCAAAGCCCTTGCTATTGCAATGCGCTGCTGCTGACCGCCAGAAAGCTGTGCCGGGTACGCCTTGGCTTTATCTGCAAGCCCAACAGTATCCAACAGCTCATAAGCGCGCCGACGTGCGTCGGCGCGCTTTATTCCCTCAAGCTCAAGCGGAAAACAGATGTTCCCGAGACAATTGCGCTGCATAAGAAGGTTAAAACCCTGAAAAATCATTGTAATATCGCGGCGTTTACGGCGAAGCTCCTTTTGCGATAACGAGCACATATCACACCCGTCAATCCGAACGCTGCCGCTACTCGGTCTTTCAAGCATATTTATGCATCGCACAAGTGTGCTTTTGCCGGCACCGCTCATTCCTATTATGCCGAAAATATCGCCGTCCTCTATTTTAAGAGACACGTTTTTCAGCGCCTCTACCGACCCGTCTGATGCCTGATAGGTCTTTGTAAGATTTTCTATCTCTATCATATCAAAAATTTATTTTTTAATATCGTCAAGACTTGACTGCTTGCCGCCGTAAATTCCCAACGGCTCGACATGCACGGTAGACACCGAAACTACATGCGTTCCGTTTTCACTGTTAAAATCCTCAAGATACGGAAGGTGCTGAAAATAATTAGCGTCACAGTCGCCGCTTTCAACAACATTATTGGGCTGAACATAATCGGTAAACTCAACAATTTTCAGCGTTATGTTCTTTTCGGCAAGGATTTCCTTGGCTACCTCAAGAATTTCGGCGTGAGGCGTCGGAGAAGCCGCGACAGAAACGGTGCTGCCCGCAAGAGATTCATAATTTATGCTTGCGTCAAAGCCGTCCGTCGGATTATCAACAACAGAAACAACCGCACCGCCGTACTTTGCAGAGATAAAATCGGCAACCTTTTTACTTTCAAGGGCGGCTTTAAGCGCCTTTATTATATCCGAATTTTCATTTCCCTCTTTAACCGCCAGAATATTGCCGTATTGCGACGACGAGCCCTCAAGCTCCAGCGCTTCAGTCATGGGATCAAGGTCTGCGGAAATTGCATAGTTTGAGTTGATAACTGCATAGTCCACATCTTTTAAAACATTGGGAAGCTGCGCCGCTTCCACTTCGTTAAACTTTATATTATACGGATTTTCCTCAATATCAAGAACAGTTGCGGTGATGCCGGCTCCGTCCTTGAGCTTTATGTAACCCAAATCCTCTAAAAGAAGAAGCGCTCTTGCCTCGTTTGTAGTATCGTTAGGGACGGCAATTGTAACCCCCGCCTTGTTGCAGGAAGAAAGCGCAAACAGAGATGTAAGTGCCAAAGCGGCTGAAAGTACGACTGATATTATCTTTTTCATGATTATTTACTCCTTTTGTTGTATTAGTTTAATTATACTGAAAAACAAAAGAGCACATTCGTCCGAACCTGAAATTTGCCCGAACAAGCTTTTCAAAATAGTTAATACCTTTTCTCACTGTCTCTACCTACCATACAAGTATATTTATGGGATTATATCACTATAAAATAAGTTTGTCAATAGAATAATAAAAATTTCCTGTGATTACAAAATAGTATGCGGTCACAGGAAATCGTATTATTTAGCCACAATATTGAGAAGCTTGCCCTTTACGTAAATCACCTTTAATATCTGCTTGCCCTCAAGCCACGCGCCTATACGCTCATCGTTCTTTGCCGCATCAACAACAAATGCCTCGTCCGCATCAGCAGGAATCACAAGCTTTCCGCGCACCTTGCCCATAATCTGCACAGCAATCTCAACCTCAGACAGCTTTGTCTTTCCTTCATCAAACTTTGGCCACGGAGCATATGTCATATCACCCTCAAAACCGGCAAACTGCCAGAGCTCCTCGCATATATGCGGAGCAAACGGGCAGAGCAGAGTAATAAACGTCTTAAACTCCGATTTGTTTATTGAGTTTTTATCATAAATTTCATTGAGCAGTGTCATCAATGCCGCAAGCGCCGTATTGAATTTTAGTGCGTCTATATCCTCTGTTACCTTTTTAACCGTAACGTGGAAGGAGCGCTCCAGCTCCTTTGAATACCCGTTTCCGTTGCAGAGCATATCGGCAAGCGACATTACACGCTCTAAAAATCGTTTACAGCCCTTTATGCTGGAGGTATTCCAGGGCGCGCTCTTTTCAAAATCACCGATGAACATTTCATAAAGACGCATAGTATCGGCGCCGTACTGCTCGATAATGTCATCGGGATTCACCACGTTGCCGCGGGACTTGCTCATTTTTTCTCCGTTTTCACCCAAAATCATGCCGTGAGAGGTACGCTTTGCATATGGCTCTTTTGTAGGTACTACTCCTATATCGTATAAAAACTTATGCCAAAAACGCGAATAAAGCAAATGGAGCGTCGTGTGCTCCATGCCGCCGTTGTACCAGTCAACGGGGCTCCAGTATTCAAGCGCCTCCTTTGAGGCAAGCTCGTTTTCGTTATGCGGGTCCATATAGCGCAAAAAGTACCAGGACGAACCCGCCCACTGGGGCATTGTATCCGTTTCGCGCTTTGCTGGAGCTCCGCACTTGGGACAGGTTGTATTCACAAAGCTTTCCATCGCGGCAAGAGGGCTCTCGCCGTTATCGGTCGGCTCATAGCTGTCAACCTCCGGCAGCATAAGCGGCAGCTCGTTTTCGGGAACCGGAACATAACCGCACTTATCGCAGTGAACTATCGGAATGGGCTCGCCCCAATAACGCTGACGTGAAAATACCCAATCGCGCAGCTTATAATTGGTTTTGGGCTCACCGCAGCCCTTCTCCTGCAAAAATTCCGTGATTTTCTTTTTGGCATCCGCAACGGACAAGCCGTTCAAGAAACCGCTGTTTACCATTGTCCCGGTTTCAACGTCGGTGAACGCTTCGTTTTGAACATCGCCGCCGGCTACAACCTCGATTATGGGCAGATTGAAAACCTTTGCAAATTCCCAGTCACGCGTGTCGTGAGCCGGAACTGCCATAATAGCGCCGGTGCCGTAAGACATAAGAACATAGTCGGAAATGAAAATTGGTATCTGCCTGTCATTTACAGGGTTTATGCCGTCAATGCCCAAAAGCCGAACGCCGGTCTTTTCCTTTGCAAGCTCGGTTCGCTCAAAATCACTCTTTGAGGCAGCGGCCTTTCTGTATGCAAGCACCTCATCGATATTTTCGATTTTATCCGCATATTTATCTATCATCGGATGCTCGGGCGAGATAACCATATATGTCGCGCCGAACAGGGTATCGGGGCGGGTCGTGTAAACCTCAAGCTCACATCCGGCAGTTGTACCAAAGCGCACCGACGCACCCGTTGACCTACCTATCCAGTTTTTCTGCTGAAGTTTTACCCGTTCAATAAAATCAAGCCCGTCAAGGTCATCGACAAGTCGGCCGGCATACTCGGTTATTTTAAGCATCCACTGACTTTTAACCTTATGTATAACCTCGCTGTGACAGCGCTCACAGGTACCGTTTACAACCTCCTCATTTGCCAAAACAACCTTACATGAGGTACACCAGTTGACATTCATTTCCTTTTTATACGCAAGACCGCGCTTGAAAAGCTGCAGGAATATCCACTGCGTCCATTTATAATATGACGGGTCGGTGGTGTTTATCTCGCGCGACCAGTCAAAGGAAAGGCCGAGTGCTTTGAGCTGAGATTTAAAACGCTTTATATTATTTTCGGTAACTATCTTGGGATGAATTTTGTTTCTAATGGCAAAATTCTCCGTCGGCAGACCGAAAGCGTCCCAGCCCATAGGATAAAGTACGTTGTAGCCCTGCATACGCTTTGCACGCGCAACGATATCAAGCGCAGTATATGAGCGCGGGTGACCGACATGCAAGCCCTGCCCCGACGGATAAGGGAACTCAACAAGCGCGTAAAATTTCGGCTTGCTCCTGTCTATATCCACCTTAAAGGACTCATGCTCGTCCCAGTATTTCTGCCACTTCTTTTCTACCTGCTTATAGTCATATTTCATCGGTTTTATCCCCCTCGTCCTTTATAAAATCGGAAAGCGGAAGCTCCTTAGCGTCCGCCCAGAGTCGCTCAAGCTTATAATATTCGCGCGCATCCTTATAGAATATATGAATAATAACGCTGCCGTAGTCGAGCAGAACCCACGTTGAATTGCCGTAGCCCTCGGTGTGGAGCGGCTCAATGCCCAGCTTTGACAGCTCAAACTCAACGTCACCTGCAAGCGCCTTAATCTGGGTGTTGGACATACCCGTGCAGATTATAAAGTAATCCGCCATAACTGTTATATCCTCAACCTTCAGTATCTGTATTTCTCTGCCCTTTTTTTTATAAATAGTTTTTACAGCCGTATCCAAAATCTGCTCTGTCTGCGTCATTGTAAGTTCCTTTCTTAAATAATCGCGTGCTTTAAGCGTCGTCTCATTCATATTCAGTCCGCGTTCCTTTATAAATCCGATAAGCCTGTCAAAGGACATAAGCAGCGCCCTGTCAAGGCTTGTCCTCGCCGTTTGCCGCATTAGCTCAACACCCGGATAATCCCGCCCGGGTTCGATTGAATCTGCAAGACATACAAGCTTTTCGAGATTGCTCATCCCTTCTCTGCCGGTAGTGTGATAGCGCACAGCGTTAAGAATGTCCTCATCCTCAATGCCAAATCTTTCACGGGCAAAGTGCGCGCCGCTTATCTGGTGATAAATTTTAGGAGTATCAAGCTCGCTTTTTGTCAGAGCAATTTTATTTTTTTCAAAATAATCAAGCTGCGTCCTATCATCCATAAACTTTGTGCAGTCGTGAACCAAAGCGGCTACATACGCCTTGTACGAATTCAAACCGTGTATCGCTGCAAGCTCAAGTGCATAATCGGCGACGCGTGAAACATGCGCGTATCTGTTTGAACTGAGATGCTGCCTGTTATGCGCGTCTATTTCACGTATAAGAGGCGAGCGAAGCTGTGAAGACGACAGCTCAATCACATCAATGTCATATATAATAATACTGCAATTATATTTTTTTTCAAGATAATCTTTATATTCGTGAATTTTTAAAATATCGGATGCGCTACGCGCGGCGCTTATGATTGTCGCACGGCGGAAAATCTCCTCAAAACAGCGCCATTTTTCGATAGACAAAAGCATGTCGCTTCCGACAAGAAGATACAGACTGTCGTCGGGAAATTCCTCATTCAGAATTCTCAGGGTATCAACTGTATAGCTTTTTCCCGCGCGCCTGTTTTCCAGATCGGAAACCGTGACATTTTTCATATCCGAAAACATTTTTTTTGCAAGCTCAAATCTCCTGCAAAAATCGTCCTCCTGTGTATCCCGCACCTTATGCGGCGGAATTTTTACCGGTATAACTATCGCTCTGTCATAGCCATGCTCCATAACGCATTGCAAAAGATGCCGGTGTCCTTCATGCGGCGGGTCGAACGTTCCGCCGAAAACCACTGTTTTCATCATAGCTCCAATAAATTGTCATCCGACCGGCGGTAAAGCACCGCCTTGCTGCCAATGACCGTAACAACCTGCGCGCCTGTTTTACGTGCGACCTCGTCCGCCGCATCCTTTACGGACATCATAGCGCTTTCCAGCACTTTGAACTTGACAATTTCGCGCGCTGTTATTGCAATATCAACCGAATTTATAAAACTGTCTGTTATACCGTCCTTGCCCAGCTGAAGTATTGTATCCTCATTTACGGCAAGCGAGCGAAGGTATGCTCTCTGTTTACTTGTAAGGCTCATATTTTCTCCTTGATTTTGTCAGAAAATTTTTCAAGCGCGCGCGCCCTGTGCGAAACAGCATCCTTTTCACCATCCGACATCTGACCGAAGGTCTTGTCAAAACCGTCCGGCACAAACGCCGGGTCGTAACCGAAGCCGTTGTTACCTGCGTATTTATCGGCAATTTTCCCTTCAACAGTGCCTGTAACGGTGAAGCTCTCACTGTCGGCCATAACACACGCAATAGCGCTGACAAAGCGTGCAGTACGGCAGGTTTTACCCTCCATATTTTTCATGAGAAGGTCAAGGCGCGCTTTATCGCTGTCCATGCCGCTGTAACGCGCCGAATAAATTCCGGGCTCTCCGTTTAGTGCATCGACACAAAGTCCGCTGTCGTCGGCCACCGTCGGAATTCTGCAAATATCGTAAAAAGCGCGTGCCTTGATAAGCGCATTCTGCTCAAAGCTGTCGCCGTTTTCCTCCGGGTCGCAGGATATACCGAGCTCACGCGGAGTCACAAGACAAAGACCTAATCTCGAAAATATGCGTGAAAATTCTTCTACCTTATGCGCGTTGTTTGTTGCAAGCAAAAATGTATTTTCCCTTTTTCCGGAAAGTGCAAGAGACTGCTCTGCAAAAAGCCGCTGCATACCTTTTTCCGCTAAATTCAAAAGCAGATCGGTTTCACGGCGGGAAAGTTCTCTTCCCTCAGCCGTACCCTGTATTTCCACAAAGCCGCCGTTAGAGGTCATGATTACATTCATGTCCGTTTCCGCGCGGCAGTCCTCCTCATAGCAAAGGTCGCACAAAAGTGAGTCCCCGACGATGCCCACAGACAGCGCCGCGACCTGCTTTGTTATGGGATTTTCCTTTAAAACACCCTGTTCCACAAGCCGTCTGACGGCAAGAGACAGCGCGATAAACCCGCCGGTCACGGACGCGCAGCGGGTGCCGCCGTCCGCCTGAATAACGTCGCAGTCAACAATTATACTGCGCTCACCCAGCTTTTCAAGGTCAACAGCCCCGCGAAGTGCGCGCGCAATAAGCCGCTGTATCTCGGTACTGCGCGGCGACAGCTTAAGCTTTGACACATCGCGAGGATTTCTTGTCGCCGTTGCCCGCGGCAGCATGGAATATTCGGCTGTCACCCAGCCGCGTCCCGTACCGAATACATGCGGCGGAACCCTGTCCTCAACGCTTGCGTTACAGAGAACTACCGTGTTTCCCTGACGGTAAAGCACGCTGCCCTCTGCATGTATTGTGTAATCAGTTTCTATTTTTATATCGCGTATCTGTTCGTTTTTTCTTCCGTCATTTCGCATACCGGTTTACCTCTCAGTCAAACAGCGCGTTTACAAAATCGCGCGCGTTAAATTCCTGCATATCGTCCATCTGCTCGCCGACGCCGATATACTTTATAGGCAGTCCGTACTCGCACATAAGCGCGAGCGCCATGCCGCCCTTTGCGGTTCCGTCAAGCTTTGTGAGAACAGCGCCGGTCAAATCGGCGGCTTTACCGAATTCCCGCGCCTGGTTAAGCGCGTTTTGACCGGTAGTCGCGTCCAGTACGAGCAGCGACTCAATATCGCACCCATCCATTTGTGAAGAAATGACCTTATATATTTTTTTAAGCTCATTCATGAGGTTCACCTTATTGTGAAGTCTGCCTGCCGTATCGCATATTATAATATCTGCGCCGCGCGCCTTTGCCGCATTTATCGTATCAAAAACAACCGACGCGGGGTCGGCTCCCTGAACCGATTTTATTATATCTGACCCGACTCTTTCAGCCCACGTTTCAAGCTGTTCGCCCGCCGCTGCGCGGAAGGTGTCGGCTGCGCCGAAAATAACCTTTTTCCCGCGGCTTATATACAGATGCGCAAGCTTTGCCGCAGTGGTTGTCTTGCCGACGCCGTTTACGCCTATCAGCAGAATAACGCTCGGTTTTGTATTAAGTGCAACGGTGCTCTCACGGCTTTCAAGCATTTCAGTCATGACAAGCTTCAGCTCATCCCTGACACCCTGCGCATCCTTTATTTTCTTTTCCTTAACATTTGTTTTTAACTTGGAAATTATTTTAAGGGTTGTCTCCACGCCGATATCAGCCATTATAAGAGCTTCCTCCAGCTCGTCGTAAAGGTCGTCGTTTATAACGCCGAAAGCCGAAAGAACACCGTCAAGAGTGCCGCCCAGCGCGGACTTGGTTTTAGACAGTCCTTTTTTTATCTTTTCAAAAAATCCCATCAGAGCTTAAGCTGCCTTTCCATTTCATTTACATCTATTGTAAGCATTTTCGAAATGCCTTTTTCCTGCATGGTAACGCCGTACAAAACGTCCGCCTCCTCCATAGTGCCGCGCCTGTGAGTGATAACTATAAACTGTGTTTTGTCACAGAAGTCCCGCAGCTTTGAGGCAAACTTATTGACGTTTACGTCGTCCAGCGCCGCCTCTATTTCATCCATTATGCAAAACGGGGTCGGACGTATTCTCAATATTGCAAAATACAGCGCGATGGCGGTAAACGCCTGTTCCCCGCCGGACAGAGCCACTATGTTTTTGATAATCTTTCCGGGCGGTGCCACCCGAATATCAATGCCGCAGTTTAAGACGTCGTCCGGGTCAAGCAAAATAAGCTCACCCTTGCCTCCGCCGAACATTTCCGCAAAGGTTTTTCCGAACTCGGCATTCAGTCTTTCAAAGCTGTCGGTAAATATCCTTGTCATCTGCAAAAGAAGCTCGCGGATTATTTTTTCAAGCTCCGTCTTTGATTTTTTAAGATCTGTCATCTGCCCGTCAAGAAAATCAAAGCGCTCCTTTACCGCCTTGTACTCCTCAATCGCTTCAATATTTACACTACCCAGGGTACGAATCGAGCTTTTAAGCTCTGCAACGCGCTTTTTTGCGGCTGATTCATCATCAAGCGGCTTTGCCAGTTCATTCGCCTCGGTCACGGTCAGCTCGTATTCGGAAAGCCGCTCGATTATCCTGCCGCTCTGCTCGGATATGCCTGAAATTCTGTTTTCAAGCCTGGTTGTCTCCTGCAAAAGCCGCTCTTTCATTGCAAGACTGTCGCGCTGCTTTGTACGAAACGCCGTCTGCTGAGCCTCCAACTCGTTGCGCGCGGCAATAAGCTCGTTTATTTTACCGCTGCCGTCCTGCTGCATTTTTTCCATACAAGCGCTGTCATCGTTTAAGTGCGCAATTTCCTTTTGATTATTTTCTATATTCACGCGTGCCGCAGCTATCTGCTCGGTCTTGCTGCGTGTTCGGTCGCCATAGCCCGAAAGCTGACTTTCAAGCTGTTCAATAACCTGCTTTTGAGCCTCAATATCCTTAAAAATGCTCATTTTTGACATATCATTTTGGGCAAGCTGAGCCTGAAGCTTTTCAATCTGCGCATTTTCATCTTCTGTTTTGCCGGTAAGAGATGAAAGCAAGCTGTCTATACCTTCAATGTTTTTATTCAGCTCCGACATTTGACTGTCAAGCGACTCAATAAGCGCACTGTCCGACTCAAATGCATCGGACAGCGATTTCAACTCACGCTCACACCCATCGATAAGCTCGTTAAAAGAATCGGCTACTACATTTTTACTCTCGCACAGGTCATTTAATCGGTTAAGCTCTTCGTCCAAAACACGGATTTCCGAGTTTGCGCCGTCAAGGCGGGCGGTAAGCTCGTTTTTCTCCGCATCACACTTTGCAAAGCCGCTCTCAATTACACCGAGATTTTCACGCAGCGCGGCAATTTCCTTTTCAAGCCGCTCAATCTCCAGCGAGCGGGACAAAAGCCCCGCACTTTTTGCAGTTGAGCCGCCCGTCATGGAGCCGCCCGGATTTACCACCTGACCGTCCAGGGTAACGGTTTTATATTTGGCGTTCATTTTACGTGAAACGTCGATTGCATCGTCTATCGTCTCACAGACAACAGTTCTGCCAAGCAAAAACTGAGCTGCTTTTTTCCCCGCCTCGTCGCTTGTCTGAACAAGCTCGTGCGCAAGCCCGATAATCCCTCTGCCGCGCAGCTCGATTTTTGAAGCCGGACGCGGATTTATCTCGGTAAGCGGTAAAAAGGTTGCGCGTCCCGCACGGTTATTTTTAAGCAGCAGCATTGCGCTTTTAGCCGTTTTTGCGTTGTCTGTGACTATATTCTGTACTGCGTTTCCGAGCGCCGTTTCAACGGCGACTATGTATTTTTTATCCACACGTATGAGCTGCGACACGGTACCCAGCACACCCGGCAGCGTACCGCGGCGGCTGTTCTCCAAAACCGCCCTGACACTGCCTGCAAAACCGTCAAGATGCTTTTCCATATCGGAAAGTATTTTAAGATTTTGTTCCTTACCTTCAAGCTCACTCTGAGCATTCCTTAGCTCCGCCTTTTTTTCGTCATAGCGGCGCTGTTTAATCTCCAGCATTTTCCGATAACCCGAAACGGTATTCAAAAGCGCCGTACGCTGCTGCGTTTTTTTATCAATATCGGATTTCAACGCCGTCTGCTCGTCGGACAGCGCTAAAAGAGCGCTGCGCCTTGTTTCAAGCTCCCGTGTCAGCTCACCGCGGCGCACAGACTTTGACTCGCGGCTCGCCTGACAGGATATTTTCTGAATATTTAGCGCATTTTTATTTTCTGAAAGTGATAGGCGCTGTGTGCTCAGTTCCTGCGCCTCACGGCGCGCCTCCTCCCCGCTCCTGCTGACATTTTCCAAATCGGCGGCAAGAGATGCAGAGCTTTTTTCAAGCTCTGTAAGTTCGATATTTTTTTCTTCAATAGCCCTGATGCGGGCGTCAATCATAGCGCGCAGTTCATTTTCCCGCTCGCCGGACTCACGCAGTTCATTCTCGATTTTAGAGATATTCTCCGTTTCAAATTGTATTCCCGCCTCTAAAACTGCAATGCGGGAGGCAATTTCGCCTTTTTTCTCTTCAAACCCGGAAAGCCGCGAACGAACCTGCTCTATCTCTATATTTATATCGCGGTTTTTTTCAAAAACAGAGTTTATCTCACCCTCTAAATTATCGATTTCAACCGTTATATCCTCAAGGCTGCCCTTTGCAATATTGAATTTATCCTCCAGCTCCTTTGAGCTTATACGGATTTTTTCAAGTTCCGAAATCCAAAGAGATATTTCAAGATTCTTTTTCTCGCCGTACATGACAAGATATTTTTTCGCCTTATTGCTCTGACTTTCAAGTGCAGGCAGGCGGTCCTCAAGCTCGCCTGCAATGTCCTGAAGGCGGACAAGATTTTCCTCGGTAGCGCTCAGCTTTCTCTGCGCCTCATTTTTGCGGTAACGGAATTTCGATATACCCGCCACCTCCTCAATAATCTGGCGGCGGTCCTCGCTTTTATTAGAGAGAATTTCCGCTATTCTGCCCTGTCCTATAATCGAATATCCGTCACGCCCGATACCCGTATCCATAAACAGCTCATGAATATCCTTGAGTCTTGACTGAGTTTTATTTATAAAATACTCGCTCTCACCGCTGCGGTAATACCGGCGTGTAACGGTCACCTCCCCGTAATCTACGGGCAGCGCCCTATCGCTGTTGTCAATAGTAAGGCTGACCTGAGCAAAGCCCTGCGGTTTGCGTTTTGTAGTGCCGGTAAAAATTACATCCTCCATTTTGGAGCTGCGCAGAGTCTTGTTTGACTGCTCGCCCAGCACCCAGCGGATTGCGTCCGACACGTTGCTCTTTCCCGACCCGTTGGGTCCCACAATCGCGGTAATGCCGCTGCCGAACTCTATCTTTATCTTGTCCGGAAAGGATTTAAAGCCCTGAAGCTCAAGACTTTTTAAAATCAAATGTTTCACATCCTAACAGTTTTTACGAAAGCGGTTAAAACCTTTTACCGTTTCTACATTATATCCGATTTATGCTTTGTTTTCAACTTCTTTTTCTATATATGCGCAAAGCAGGTCTATCGCCGCTTGTATATCGCTTTTTGAAGCCGTTTCGGAAACTGTATGCACATTGCGAATGGCAACGCTTACCCCGCCGACAAGCGCGCCTCTGCCGCCCGTCTGCACGGCGCCGATATCAGTACCTCCCGCAGTCAGCACATCGCGCTGAAACGGGATTTCGTGCTCCTGAGCCGCACTTTCAAGAGCGTCAACCACACTCTTTGAGCAGATTGCAGACGCGTCCCGTATTTTTATCGCGGCACCGCCGTGAAGCTTACAGCCATAAGTCTCGCAGCCCGGAGTGTCCGCAGCGACCGTAATATCAACCGCAATGGCAACATCCGGATTAATGTCAAAGCCCGATACCTTGGCGCCTCTGAGTCCCACCTCCTCCTGAGAGGTAAAGACAAAGTACAATTCATTATCCGTCACCGGCATTTTTTTGAGCGTTTCCATCAAAATATAACAGCCCAGCCTGTCGTCAAGAGCCTTTGACACAATTACGCTGTCATTGTCAAATGTATCCGCATCAAATCTTGCAGTCATTCCGATATCTATTTTTGACAGCGCATCGTCAAAAGACGCCGCCCCGATATCGACATAACAATCTTTCATTTTCGAGTCGCTTTTCTCGCATACAAATACACCGCGCACGCCGTTTTCAAAAGTCACATGACAGTTTCTGAAATTCTGCGCAGACACGCCGCCGACAGCAGCTATGCGCACAAAGCCCTTTTCGTCTATAAAAGTCGAAACAATCCCGATTTCATCTGTATGCGCCATAAACATTATACGCTTGCCGCTGCCTCGCTTGACGGCGACAAGATTGCCCAAAACATCGGTATACACCTTATCTGCATACGGAATTATCTGCGACTTTATATACTCGCAGACGTTTTTTTCATTGCCGGAAACACCGTTTACCGACACAAGCTTTCTTATCTCATCAATCATGTCAAGCACTCCTATACATTCAGCATTTTATTAAGCACGGCATATACCAGCCGCTCGGTATTGTCAATATCGTCAAGAGACGCAACTCCCGTCACTGTATGCAGATAACGCACCGCAACGCTTATTGACAGCGCCGCGGTGCCCGACGCCGTGCGCTGAATACGTCCGGAATCATTGCCTCCCGCAACCGCCTGCTTCATCTGATACGGTATGCCGCGCTCCACCGCGGCGGCGCAGGCAAGCTTTATAAAATCACGGTCATATATTGTGCTCCCGTCCATAAACGAAATGACGGGACCACCGCCGACGCGGCAGACACTTGAGCTGCTTTTATTATCCGAAATATCCGCAGCTGTCGTTCCCTCTACGACAACGGAATAGTCCGGCTTTAGCTCAAATGCGGCGCAGCCCGCACCGATACAGCCTATCTCCTCCATGACGGTAAACGCAAAGTAGGTGTCAAACGGCAGATCCTTTTTTATAAGATTTGTAAGTATCTGACATCCCGCTCTGTCATCCAGAGCTTTTGCACGCACAAGCCCGTCCCCGAACTCCGCGTAGTCCGAACGAAAACCGATAACGTCGCCCAGCTGCACATACTGAAGCGCATCATCTCTATCGCGTGCGCCGATATCTATAAACAGCTCGTCGGTCTTTTTTATGACGTCCTTTTCGGATTTTTTCATAAGGTGCGGCGCCACCTGGCCGATAACGCCGGGGATTTTACGCCGTCCGATGGCAACATGCTTGCCGCACAGCGTGCGCGGGTCAATTCCGCCAACCGTATCAAAACGTATATACCCGTCCTCCGTCACGCTTGTCAGTATCATTCCCACCTCATCCATATGCGCCGAAAGCATAACGGTTGCGGGAGGTTCGTACCGCCCTTTTTTAAACGCAATTATATTTCCCAGCTTATCGACCTTTGTCGTGGCATGAGGCGATATTTCGTTTAAAATGGCGCGGCGTATGTCACCCTCGCTGCCGGAGGTGCCGAAAAGCGAGGTATAGTAGCTCAGCAGCTTATTCAATGCGGTTTCCTCCTCTGTATTCTACATATCCGAGTATGAGACGTGCAGTGTTCTCCATATCTGCAAGAGCGACTATCTCTCCCGCCGAGTGCATATACCGCAGCGGTATCGACAAAAGTGCGCAGGGCACGCCGTCACGCGCCGGAGTGATGCTATCCGCGTCGGTTCCGGTTTTTCCGCTCATAACCTCTGTCTGATAGGGTATGGCGTGCGAGCGCGCAACACCTATAATCGCCTCGGTCATATGCGTATCCAGCATCGGACTTATCCCGACAGCGCAGCCCCCGCCGAGCTCTTTTCCCTTTGACTTATCTGTATAGGGAGACACGGCGAAGGTGGTGTCCAGTATAAGCGCCTCGTCCGGTGCGATTTCAAAAGCAGCAGTATGCGCTCCGTAGCCGCCAAACTCCTCCGCCGCTGAAAACACCATATAAACATCAAAACGCGGACGGACGCTGCAAAGCATAGACAAAACCTGTATAAGCACGGCGCATGAGGCGCGGTTGTCAAAGCTTTTTCCTAACACCAGTCCGTTCTGAAGGTCGGTGCACGCCGAGCGAAGGGCGATAAAATCCCCGACCTTCACAAGCTCCTTTGCCGTTTTTTCGTCATAGCCTATATCAATTACCATATCCTTTGATTTTATTGTCTTGTCACTGTCCGCATCCTTTAAAAGATGCGGCGGCAGCGTTGCGACAACTCCCGGCAGAGGACGCAAGGCAAGCACTGTCACAGCGCAGGCTGGCAGGATTTTATCATCAATACCGGCATGATTTGCAAAATGTATAAATCCGCGCCCGTCAATCCCGGTAACGACCAGTCCCACCTCGTCGGCATGAGCGTCCAGCATAATTTTCTGAGCGCCCGGTATTTTACTGTATTTTACGGCAATCAGGTTTCCCGCCCTGTCGCGGTACAGCTTATCTGCCATAGGGCGCACAAGCCGCTCAAGACTTGTCAGCAGCTCCTCTCTGCCGCTGGGAGCGTATTCAGAGCACAGCTCAAAAAGATAATTTTTCAGATTTTCCAATTCGGCTTACCTCTCTCACAGCGCACGCACGACAGATACAAACCTGTCGCCGCGAACCTCGAAATTTTTAAATTTATCAAAGCTGGCACACGCCGGCGAAAGCAGGACGCAGTCACCTCTTTCAGCGGCGCCGGCCGCCGCGCGTACTGCCGCATCGAAATCGTCTATAACAATTATCGGCAGCTTTTGAGCGTCATAACCCGGTGCAGCTTCAACTGCGGTTTTTATTGCGTTTGCCGTGTCCCCCGTCAGAAACAGGGCTTTTACATGCTCAACCACTTGTGCGGCAAGCCCGTCAAAAGGCAGATGCTTGTCATAGCCGCCCGCGATAAGTATCACCTTTGTATCAAATGAGCGAAGCGTCGCCGTGGTGCGAGTGGGCGAAGAGCCGATAGAATCGTTATAATACTTTACCCCATCCTTTTCACGCACAAACTCTATCCTGTGGCGCACGCCGCCGAAATTTAGCGCAACACGGCATATATTGTCCTTGCTGCAAAGCCCGCGCACCGCAAGAGCCGCCGCCATATAGTTTTCGACATTATGGTCTCCGCGCAGCAATATATCGCCGCGGGACATAAGCCTTTCATGCCTGCCGTTTTCAACAGTATATACAACGCCGTCCTTAAAATACGCTCCGTCGCAGCCGGGATCTCCCCTAAAGGAAAACTTCAGGACGCTGCCGCGCGCCCGCTTTGCAAAACCGTTTGTAATCTCATTGTCGGCGTTTACAATGAGCACGCCGTTTTCAGACTGATGCGCAAAAATATTTGTTTTAGCCTCGGTATACTCCTCCATGGACTTATGAACATCAAGATGATTGGGCGACAGATTTGTAACGACCGCCACATCGGCGCTCCTTTTCATGGTCTGAAGCTGAAAACTTGAAAGCTCCGCCACAACGATATCCAGGGGCTTGATTTCAGCCGTTTGAGGGAGAAGCGGCCGTCCGATATTACCGCCCAGATGCACGGTATAACCCGCGTCTCTCAGCATTTCATAAATAAGGCTTGTCGTGGTTGTTTTACCGTCCGAGCCCGTAACCGCAATTATTTTACACGGACAGCACTCAAAAAACAACTCCATCTCACTTGTTATTACCGCACCCCTTTTTGCGGCGTCAACAAGCGCGGGATTGTCATAGCGCATGCCCGGAGTTTTTATGATAATATCCCCCGACAGGTTGTCAAGATAGTTTTCTCCGCAGACAAGTTTAACGCCGATATTGCGCAGCTCATGCGCGATATCGCCGAGATCCTGCTCACTGTTTTTATCGTACGCGCAGACGTTTGCGCCCGCCTTTGCAAGCAAGGAAATCACCGGGGTGTTTGAAATTCCCACCCCGACAACGGATACATTTTTATTTTTTACACTATCCAAAAATTCAGGAAATGTGCAAGACATCAATCCGCTACCTCCGAAAAGTAAAAATTTACATGTGACTATTAGTTTATTATATATTATATATATCGAATTATCAAGAAAAATAAAAAAGATTTGCATTTTCAGGCTTCAGATGATAAAATACACGGGTAACGAGTAAATCAGGCAATCGCCGTGCGCACTCTTTGCGCATGGAGGAAAGTCCGAGCATCGCAGAACAGGATAATGGATAACGTCCACCGAGGGTGACCTCAGGGAGAGTGCAACAGAGATATACCGCCCGCTTTAATGCGGGTAAGGGTGGAAAGGCGAGGTAAGAGCTCACCGGCTTGTATGGTGACATATGAGTCCTGTAAACCCTATCCGATGCAACACCGACAAAGGCAATGGGCTGTTCGTCCGCTTGAGCCTTGACGGGTGGCTTGAGAGATATGGCAACATATTCTCCAGACAGATGATTGCCCACGACAGAACTCGGCTTACAGATTTACTCGTTACACCTCATTTTCGGCGCGTATGGCTAATATAATTATTTATACAGACACTACAAGGAGACGCCGTTATGAGAAGAATTAAAAACATAGCACTTATAAACGCGGTACTTATCACGGCGCTTATTGCCGCAGTTGCCGCGTGTACGGTGCTTTTTATTTTTTTCAGGGGGCAGACAGCCGCTCTTTCCGACAAGCTTGCAAAATCACAGGCGCACAGCGCACAGGTGGAAAGTGAGCTTGACAAGCTGCGGGAAAGTTACAATTCTCTGAGAGACGATTATGCAAAGTTAGAGCAGACAAAGGCCGAACAGAAAAACGCAAAAGTGGTATACCTTACCTTTGACGACGGTCCGTCGGAGAATACGGTGAAAATACTTGATATTCTTGAGCATTACAACGTCAAGGCGACATTTTTCATTATCGGCAGGGAGGGCGGATATGCCGCAGAAATATGCCGGAGAATAATAAGCGACGGACATGCGGCGGGCAATCATACATATTCACATAAATATAATGAGATTTATGCCTCGGAGGACAGATTTTGGCAGGAATATGAAATAAACGACGAAGCTTTTTATGAACTGACAGGCAGACATCTGGAAATAATGCGGTTTCCGGGCGGCTCGAACAACACGGTGAGCGAACGCTACTGCCGCGGTATCATGAAAAAACTGACAAAAACAGCCCATCAGAGAGATATTGTATACTTTGACTGGAATGTGTCAAGTCTTGACGCAGTAAAAGAATACCAGGACAAAAACGTAATAATAAACTCGGTGCTGGCCGGAGTTAAAAACAAAAAAACCTCGATTATACTCATGCACGACAACAAGACAAAAAAAACAACAGTAGAAGCACTGCCGACCATTATCGAAGAACTGAAAAAGCAGGGATATATTTTTAAAACATTAACCAAGGATACAGAGCCAATTCAGTTTTTAAAATGAAAAAGCGCGCACCAAAACAATGCGCGCAAAAAAGTATTATTAATCGTCGTAATCGGACTTATTCTTAAAGAAGCTGAGCAGACCCAAGGATAAATCCTCATCTTCACTGTCCGCCGCATCCTCTGCGGGTGCATCCTGTTCCGTCTTTTCAGCTGCAGCAGGGGCCGCCGCGTTTTTATCACCGTCAAAGCCGGTGGCAATCACAGTAACAATCATTTCATCCTCAAGGTCATTGTTAAACGCCGCACCCCAAATGATATTTGCATCGGGATGAATAGATTCGGTTATCTTCTGTGCAGCGATATCGACCTCGTCAAGACCTATGTCCGGAGAGCCTGTAATATTAATTATAACTCCCGTAGCTCCGTCGATTGTAGTCTCAAGCAGCGGGCTGGATATCGCCATCTGTGCAGCCGCCTCCGCCTTGTCTTTGCCGGAGGCGCGACCGACGCCCATGTGCGCGTTGCCCGCGTCCTTCATGATTTTATGTACGTCCGCAAAGTCAAGATTTACAATGCCGGGAATGAGGATAAGGTCGGAAATGCTCTGAACGCCCTGACGCAGAACATCGTCGGCAATCTGAAAGGCATTGAGCAGTGTTATACGCTCGGCAGAGGCGAACTTAAGCTTCTCGTTGGGGATGACAATAAGGCTGTCCACATTCTGGCGAAGCTTTGCAATACCCTCCTCCGCAACTCGCATTTTCTGCCTGCCCTCAAAATTAAAAGGCTTTGTGACAATGGCAACCGTCAGGATTCCCAAATCCTTTGCAATCTGCGCGATAACGGGAGCAGAGCCTGTCCCCGTGCCGCCGCCCATACCTGCCGCGATAAATACCATATCGGTGCCGCGCAGAATCTCTTCAATCTCCTCGCGGCTCTCCATTGCGCTGTCCTCTCCTATTTTCGGGTCGGAGCCCGCTCCCTGACCCTTTGTCAGCTTCGCGCCTATCTGTATCTTTTTGTCCGCTCTTGAAATATCAACCACGGGACGATCGGTATTTACAGCAATAAACTCCACGCCCTTTGTCCCGTTTGCAATCATTCTGTTCACGGCGTTGCAGCCGCCGCCGCCCGTGCCGATGACTTTTATATTAACAACACCTTCGGTGCTTTCAGCAAGTTCAAATCCCGCCATTTTTCCGTCTCCTTACATCCATAGTTAGCTATTAATAATATTCTATGTTATTTAATATAGTTTTGCAAGGACTTTTTTGAAAAAAACAATATTTTCTTATCAGTTTACAGTTTCTTCATCATTTTCCTCGGGCTGTTCGTCATTTTCCTCATTTTCTTTTCCATTTTCTTCCGATTGTTCATTTTCGTCCTCCGCTTCAACCGAACGGTAATAAGCACGCACACCGGATGAAACGTCTATTTCGGCATGCTCCTTTGACTGATTATCGTCGATCACATGGCGCACAAGTCTTAGCTTTTGGTCAATGCGGTCTATTCCACCCAGCATAACCTTAACTCTGCCATCATAGACAAAGCCGAGCTCATGCAGACTCTGAACGGTTATTTCACTGACATTCTCTATTCCGAAATTCTGCTTTATCGATTGAGTAAGCTTCAAAACAGTTTGGTCGGCGCCGTCATCCGACGTAAGTATGCTGCCCGTTTCCGCGCTCTGCGCGGCAAATCCCTTTATTTCGGGGATACCGTCGGGCGGCAAAGCGGATATTTCAAGCACCTTGAGGTTTTCATCCACTATGTAATAGCTGCCGCCCGTATACACGCATGCAAAGGGCTGCGATTCCGCCACGGTAATACGGATAGTGGAAGGGAGATCACGGCGCATGCTCACCTCGGACAGATACGGCAGCTGCTTTTTCAGATTTTCAATTATTTCAAACTTGTTCAGACGGAACATATTCTGTCCCGTCTGAAGACCGGACGCTGCAACTATCTCCTCTGAGCCGTAGCGGACATTGCCCTCCACTTCAAATGTCGTTATATTAAAAAAGACAGTAAGGGACAACACGGTAATAACCACCACCATAAAAACGGTCAACAGCGTATAAAACATCAGCTTTCTGCGTTTTTTTCTGCGTTTTTTCTTTGAATAGTAACGTGAAACGGAAGTATTATCCGACTGATTTTCCATGTTGTCATATCCTTTCGTTTTTTTGTTCAATCTTTTAGCTTTATTATATTTCCTCCGAGACCTCTCAGCTTGGTTTCAAATCCGTCATAGCCGCGTTCTATATGCGATATATTTTTAACGACGCTCTCGCCCTGTGCAGACAGCGCCGCAATCACAAGAGCAGCACCCGAGCGCAGGTCGCCGGCAAAAACGCGCGCGCCGTAAAGCCGTTCGGTGCCGTGAACATAGGCAGTCCTGCCGGATACCGTAATATCCGCGCCCATTTTAATAAACTCAAAGCTGACGCGCAGTCTGTCGTCAAAAACGCCCTCATGTATCTCCGTGGTACCCGCCGCCCGAAGGAGCATCGCCATGATAAGCGACTGCGCATCGGTCGGAAAGCCCGGATAAGGGGACGTTTCAACCTTGCCCGGCGACAGAATGAACTGTCCCCCGCGAGAGGCTGTAATACTGTCATGCTTGCGGCATACGGAGCCGCCGGAATTAACTATAAGATCAGTCACCGCCGTAAGATGAGAGGGGCATACTCCCGACACAGTTACCTCCCCGTCGGTCGCTATCGCCGCGGCAAGATATGTCGCCGCCTCTATGCGGTCTCCTATGATATTATAATCTACGCCGTGCAGTTTTTCAACACCCTCGATAATTATAATGCCGCTGCCGGCGCCGCTAATCTTACCGCCCATACTGTTGATAAAATTCTGTAAATCCTCTATTTCCGGTTCGCGGGCTGCATTAGTCACCGTTACGGTGCCTTTTCCGCGGCAGGCGGCAAGCATTATGTTTTCCGTGGCACCCACGCTGGGATATCGCAAAAATATATCCGCCCCATGCGGACAGCCGGAGCATTTCACTTCCATGCCGGTATCGGACACGGAAAGCCCCATTTTTGCAAATGCCGAAAGGTGCAAATCAATGGGTCGGCTGCCGAGCTCGCACCCGCCGGGACGACACTGCTCGGCCCGATGAAATCTACCGATTGTCGCACCCAAAAACAGCGCTGCCGAGCGCATCCTTCCAACCAGGTCGCAGGGTATGCCGCAAAAACGGGAATTTTCGGAATTTACGTGAATTTGTCCGTCGGTAAAAGACGTTTCACAGCCGAAAAGATTTAAAATTTCAAGCGTATATTGGACATCTGTTATCCGCGGACAGTTAGAGAGCGTTACAAAACCCTCGTCACACAGCAGACACGCGCACAGTATCGGCAGAACCGAATTTTTAGCGCCGTCCACTCTGACATGCCCGACAAGCGGTCTTCCTCCGCTTATTATGTATTCAGACATAAGAAACCTCCCGATAAGATTACAGTTCATCATATGTCTTAACGGGAGGTCGGGTTACTTTTTCATAAGGTCGTACATACCGCGGTAAATAACCTCAGCAGCACGGAGCTGTGCCATTTTGCGCGCATTGTCACCCAAACTTTTTGCAAGCGCACGGTCATTTTTGATGTTCAGCGCCATGGAATACAGCTTATCGGGTGTCGCGTCCTTTTCCTCCAAAATCAGTGCTGCGCCCTGTTCCACAAGCGACATTGCATTATGATACTGATGATTGTGCGTAACATTGGGCGACGGAATTAAAATCGACGGCTTGCCCTGCGCCATAATTTCGCCGAGCGTAATAGCGCCCGCACGGGAAATGACAAGATCGCATGCCGCAAGGCGCAGCGGCATGTCATAAATATATTCCTCAACGCTGATTTCGGATTTATCTCGAATATCCACGCCGCGTTTTTTAAGCTCGTCCGGCATCCATTTATACCCGAACGAGCCGGTGGCATGGGTATGTATAAAATCGTGATTTTTTTTATTTTTTACAATAAAGTCTAAAAACAGTTTATTTATTTCACGCGCGCCCAATGAACCAGCAAACGAAAGAAGATAAAATGCGTCCTGCGGAATCTTAAGCTTTTCTCTGGCGCTTTTTTTATCGCAGAACAAAAACGCCTCGTCCAGCGGATTGCCCGACAGCACGATATTTTTTGCCTTTTCAAAATATTTGCGCGAGCTTTCAAAGCTTATAAACACACAGTCGGCATAGCGTGACAGAAACTTACTTGTAACGCCGGGGTATGCGTTTTGCTCGTGAATACAGGTCTTAACACCCAACAGGTGCGCCGCGTAAACAGCGGGACCGCTGACATAGCCGCCCGTACCCACCACCATATCCGCCTTGAAATCGCGGATTATTTTTTTACAGTCCGAAACAGATTTTAAAAACATTTGAAATGTTTTTATATTTTTAAGGCTGAGCGAGCGCCGCAGCCCCTCCACTTTGACAAATTCCATGTCAAAACCGGCGTTTTTTACAAGCTTTTCCTCAAGGGAATCGCGGTTGCCGATAAACAGAATCCGGCTTGACGGATTTTTGGACCTTACGGTCTTTGCAACTGTCACAGCAGGATTGATATGTCCCGCGGTGCCCCCGCCTGCCAAAATTATATTCATACCATCACCTACTATTTATCAATATAGCTGAATCGCGAAACAGAGAGCACAACACCCATCTCAAAAAGCAGCAGCATAAGCGACGTGCCGCCGTAGCTGAAAAACGGAAGCGTGATTCCTGTCGAAGGCAGAGCGTTTGTAACAACCGCGATGTTGAGAATCGTCTGCACCGCAACACGCCCTATTATACCGACAACTATCAGTGAGCCGAACTTATCCCGCGCGTTGAGCGCAATATAAAACCCGCGCCAGATAAGCATGACAAACAGTAATATCAAAAGCAGCGCGCCGACAAAACCAAGCTCTTCGGCAACAATGGAAAATATATAGTCGTTTTGGGACTCGGGCAGATACAAATGCTTCTGACGAGACTGGCCCAGCCCGAGACCCATAAGTCCGCCTGAGCCGATAGCGTAAAGCGACTGAACAATCTGATATCCAGCATCGCCCGTGTCGGAAAACGGGTCGAGCCAGATTTTAATCCGCCCGGTCATATAGTCTGTAAACAGTATCAAGACCGTAAAGCCCGCACCGGCTGCACCCAGTGCCATGGCAAAATAGCGAAGCTGAACGCCGCCGACAAACATCATGATAGCGCCGACCGCCATTATAACGATAGCTCCCGACAGGTGCGTTTCAATAGCAACAAGGAATACAACGGTGCCCAGCATTACAAGCAGCGGCAGCACGCCGACCTTGAATTTATTCATGTTTTTATAGTTTGCGGATATATATGACGCAAAGCTTATGACAATGGCAAACTTGCCTATCTCGGACGGCTGAAAACGAACGCCGAAATCAAGCCAGCGGCGCGCATCGCCGACAGCTTTTCCGATACCGGGTATAAGAACCAGGATTAGTAAAACGACAGATACGCACAAAAGCGGAAACGCATACTTGCGCAAACGATGATAATCAAAAAATGCCACGCCGAACATGACGGCAATTCCCGCAACGGCAAAAAGCAGCTGTTTTTTGATATAAAAATAGCTGTCGCCCTCCTCATAATAGCCGTAAACATAGCTTGCCGAGGCAACCATTATAAGCCCGAAGGCAGTAAGCACCAGCACCAGTATGAGAAACGGTATATCTATTCTGCCGATACTGCCAGCCTTTGCGCCGCGGGCTGCATTTTTACGGCGCATGGCATTAGACGGAGTCAATCCGCTGCCGCGTCCGTCTGCAGCAGCACCCGAGCCGTTTACACCGGACACGCCGGAAAAACCGCGACCCTGCGGCAGCCGCGCACTTTCATTTGGTTTTTTACGTTTAAATCCTGCCATACTACCTCAGTCAATTTAGGATACTCAGTTAAATAAAATACAAAGCCTGATAAATAATTCCCCACAGCGCGGCAACACAGGCAAGCGCCGAAACCGCAGTGAACACAACTACAATCGTTACTTCTTTCCAATTACACATTTCAAAATGATGATGAATAGGCGTCATCTTGAAAATCCGCTTGCCGTGAGTCAGCTTGAAATAAGTAACCTGAAGCACGACAGACAGACCCTCTATCAAATATACTATGCCGCCGACCAGTATAAAATACGGCATATCGTATGACATGGCAAGAGCCACTACAAGACCGCCCAAAAAAAGCGAGCCGGTGTCGCCCATAAACACCTTTGCCGGATGAAAATTATATATCAGAAAAGCAAACAGTCCGCCGACTGTGCTTGATGCAAGTATTGCAAGCCCTGTGTTACCCTTGCCGGCCGCATTGAACACAAGCGCGACAAATATAAAAGAAGCGGCATAGGGCAGCGTAACGCTTGCCGCAAGTCCGTCAAGTCCGTCGGTAAGGTTTACCGAATTTACAAAGAAGAACAAAAACGGAATGACCAAAATAAAATAAAAATACGAAAGATGCAGGCTCACATTAAAAAACGGAATATATACGTCGGTTGTGATATAACCCGAAAAGTACATTGCCGCAACGTAAAGCGTGATGGCGCCGGCAAGCATTATCGTTTTCTGACGGACATTAAGTCCCTTATTTTGCTTGTGCGTAAACTTTGTGAAATCGTCGATAAAACCGACCGCGCCGCAAATCAGTATAAAAAGCACGGCGTAAAGCAGACGGTAATCATCGGAAAAAAGACTGCGAACACCCAAAATTAGCGTAACCGCAACAATCGGAATCATAAAAATGATTCCGCCGGCGGACGGCGTACCCTGCTTTGACTTGTGCCACGACGGCCCTATCTCAAGGATGCTCTGCCCGAATTTCAGGCGTCTGAGCCACGGAAGAACCAACGGTCCGAGCACCGCGCTGAGAACAAAAGTCAGCAGCATTGACATTATTATAGCCGTATTCATTTAACCCACTCCCCTCTGAAATCATTTAAAAGTCCTGCCATATTCATGCTCTGTGAGCCTTTGAACAATATATTATCGCCGGGCATTGCATTTTGCATAAGAATTTTCAGCGCCTGCCCGTTATCCGTGCAGTGAAAGCGCCTGACACCGTCAAGAGCATTATAAAGATGCAGCATTTCCCTGCCGATGCAGATTACAAGTCCTGCCCCTAAACTGCGGATATCGTCCGCAAGCGAGACATGCGCATCCTTTGAATACTCTCCCAGCTCCAGCATATCTGCAAGCACCAGCACACGCCTGCCGTCATATCCGCGCATAACCTCCATTGCCGCCCTCATGGATGCGGGAGAAGCGTTATATGTGTCGTCAAAAATGCGCAGACCGTGAAACTGATAGATGTTCTGCCGCTTACCGTCTCCCGAAAAAGACTCAATGCCGCGTATCAGCTTTTCCGCCGGAAGACCCAAAGCCGTGCCGACCGCGACCGCTGCAAGCGCGTTATAAATATTATGCCGGCCCGCGACGCTTAAAGTCACATGATACTTTATTCCGCCGACAAGCATGTCAAAGCTATTATTGACAATATTAAGCGCGCGTATATCACAGTTTTCGTTTTCAATACCAAAACGCAGCGTTTTTTTATCCGTCTTCAATGTCTGAAGCATATCGTCGTCACCGTTTAAAACGGCAACGCCGTCAGGCCGCAGAGCGTCTGTTATCTCGCTTTTGGCTTTGAGAATATTTTCGCGGGAGCCCAAAAGCTCTATATGGGATATGCCGATATTGGTGATAACGGCAATGTCGGGCGGCGCAATCGAGCAGAGATATTCAATCTCGTGAAAGCCGCGCATACCCATTTCAAGAACAACCGCATCATCAGACTCCGACGCACCCAGAGCACTCAGCGGCAGACCAAGCTCGTTGTTGCGGTTACCTTTTGAAAAATGCACGCTCATACATTCGGACAGCGCGGCGGCAATAAAGTTTTTTGTTGTTGTTTTGCCTACGCTGCCGGTAACCGCTATTTTTTTTGCCGGAATTTTTTCAAGATGCAGCGCCGCAACAGAGCCGACGGCACGGACAACGTCTTTGACAATTATATACGGATTGCGTGCGTTTTCAGGCGCTCTGTCCGTCAAATATGCAATATTATCCGCTTTATCAAGTTCTTCTATAAAATCAAAGCCGTCGGCCCGCGATCCCTTAATTGCGGCGAAAATACATCCGCTTTTCACATTGCGCGAATCCGTTTCAAGTCCGTATACTGTCATATCCGAACCGTGCAGCACACCGCCGGTACGCTGTGCTATCTCTTTTAAAGTCAGTTTCATTTATCAAGCTCTTCCATTATTTCAAGGGCAATCTTTTCCTCGTCAAAGTCAATTTTACCCGTATTTAAAATCTGATATTTCTCATGCCCTTTACCCGCAAGCAGCACAATGTCGCCGGAGCGCGCCATGTCTATTGCGTACCGTATCGCATCGCGTCGGTTTTCAATAACGGTAAAGGGAGTACGGCACTTTTTTACGCCGGGAAGAATTTCATTTATTATATCCATCGGCGCCTCGGTGCGCGGATTGTCAGAGGTCACAATTACATAGTCGGAAAGCCGTGCTGCGGTCTGCCCCATCAATGGACGCTTTGTTCTGTCGCGGTCGCCTCCGCATCCGAAAAGCGTTATCACTCTGCCGCCGGCTATCTCCCGCACGGTTGATAAAATATTATTAAGTCCGTCCGGCGTATGCGCATAATCTATCATGACCGTGTACGGGCGGCTGCCGCTGATAATCTGCGCTCTTCCCGGAACACATTCAAGCGACGCTGCAGCGGGCAAAACATCATTAAAATCCACGCTGAGCGCGCACACTGCGCCGACCGCCGCCAGAGCGTTATAAACCGTGAATGTTCCCAATGAGGACACGGAAACTCTGCCAATTCCACCGCGCGTAACGGCAAGAAAGCCGACTCCCGACGGTTTTTGCTTTATGTCCTTTGCTACAAAGTCCGCTGAGTTATACAACGTGGAATAAGTATATTTTTTGCATGCAACTTGTTCGGCAAACTGCCTTCCCGTTTCATCGTCTATATTTATAACCGCCGATTTTGCATTATCAAAAAGCTTAAATTTTGCCTTCCGGTAATTATCCATTGTTTTATGATAATCAAGATGGTCCTGAGTGAGATTTGTAAACACTGCCACATCAAAGGTTATCCCGCAGACACGTTTTTGCACAATAGAATGCGAGGACACCTCCATAACGCAATATTCAACTTTGGCGTCCGCCATCTTCGACAGCAGGCTGCAAAGCTCGTAAGGCTCCGGCGTGGTGGCGCCTGACGGCAGCGTTTCATTTCCTATCATATTTGCCACTGTGCCGATAAGCCCTGTTTTTTTTCCGAGATTATCAAGGATGTTTTTAATGTAATAAACGGTAGACGTCTTTCCGTTGGTGCCGGTCACGCCGATAAACCTCATTTTCCGTTCGGGGTGTCCAAACCATGCGGCGGCAAGCTCAAACATGGCACGGCGCGTGTCAGGCACCTTTATCTGCGGCAGAGTACACTCAGTCTGCCGCTGGCACACCACGGCGACAGCGCCTTTTTGCTGTGCGGACAGTGCAAAATCGTGTCCGTCGGCAGCGCCGCCCGTCAGGCACACGAAAAGGCAGCCGCCCTTTACACGGCGTGAATCGTACACGATATCAGTTATTTCTATATCGGCACACGCTTTATCATAATGTGCTTCAAGCTCCGACAGCAGGTCTGACAGTCTCATAATTCCTCCGTAATTTATTGGTTAAAGCGACGGGGTCCTTTATCGCCGCTTGCTTAGTTAGATACATCGTTGTAATTTTTGTAATATGCGGTAATAACGGTACCCGACTCCACAACAGTTCCCGCCGCCGGCTCCTGCGACGTAATCAGTGCTGTGCTTTTCGTGCTCTCGTTTCCGACAGCACGCAGGTTGAGCCCGTAATTTGTAATCATTTTCTGAGCGCCCGCAACGCTCATATTGGTAATATCAGGAACGGTAATCGTCGCAGACGGCTCTTTGCCGTTTGTATACAAAACAACAGTGCCGGTGCGCGGAATTGGTGTGCCGCTCTTAGGCATCTGGTATTCAACCGTACCCTCTCCGCCCACGATTTTATAGGAAAGTCCGCTTTCCTTCACAGCGTTTACCGCCTGCTCGGTCGTAAGTCCCGATACGGCGGGAACAGTGGTGTCAAGGCTGTCAAGCTCCTCATCGGTATACTTTGGAGTTATCTCAAGATAGGGCAGAACATCAGACAGAATTTTACCAGCAGTGGGGGCGGCGGTAAGACCGCCGAAGTATTCTGAACCGTTCGGCTCGTCGAGCATGACAAGAATGGCAATCTGCGGGTCGTCTGCCGGCGCAAAGCCGATAAACGACGCGATGTACTCCTCTTCGCCCGTCGTACTCTCCGTGGCGAGCTTTTCCGAAGTTCCCGTTTTGCCCGCAACACGATAGCCCTTGACATACGCGTTTTTACCCGATCCGGTTTTAACCGCATCCGCCAAAAGTGCGCACATTTTTTCCGATGTTTCCTTGGAGATTACCTGACGCTTAACCCCGCTCTCTATACTCTTGACAACCGTTGTCTTACCGTTTTCATCGGTAGAGGTTATCTCTTTTACAACATGCGGCGTTACGAGCGTTCCGCCGTTGGCGACTGCCGCTACGGCGGTCAGCATCTGAATAGGCGTGACTTTAAAACGCTGTCCGAACGACGCCGTTGCAAGCTCTACCTCGTTAAAGCTTGAATCACTGTGGAAAATACCCGTTGCTTCACCGGCAAGGTCTATGCCGGTTTTTTCGGTAAGACCGAAATTTTTAAAATAGATTTTAAACGTAGTATTGCCTATCCGAGCACCTATCATCATAAACGCCGGGTTACAGGAATTATTTATTGTCTGCGGAAAATTCTGCGAACCGTGACCGCCGTGCTTCCAGCAGCTGATGCGGCGGTTGCCCACCACTAAATAACCGGGGCAGTAAAACGAATCACTGTCGCTGATGAGATTTTCCTCCACTGCCATTGACGCCGTTAGTATCTTAAAAGTAGAGCCCGGCTCATAGGTATCAACAATGAGCTTGTTTCTGCGCATTAAGTTTGTAAGCTCGGTTTTCTTTTCGTCAAGCGTTTTATCCTGCTGTTTCTCTTCCCCGCTTTCCTCGACCGCCGCAGTTTCAGCGGTCTTATCCTTGTCGTCTGCCGTACCATCCGATGTTTTTCCGCTTTCAAACAGTTCAAGTTCGGTAAGCAGTAGCTTATCCGTTATCTGCTGATAATTATTGAGGTCATAGTCCGGCTTTGAGGTTATACCCAAAAGTCCGCCCGTCTTAACATCCAAAATCATGGCGGCGGCGCCGTTTAAGCACTTGTAATCCTCTCTTGCCTGCTCAATATGCTTTTCAAGATAATACTGCACAGTGGAATCAATGGTAAGCTTTATATCGTTACCGTCCTTTGCGGGAACATAGGTCTCATACTCAACGGGAAGCTCGCTTCCGGCATTATTCTTCGCGGTAATAAGCTTTCCGTTTGTGCCCTGAAGATAACTGTTGTACATAAGCTCTATACCGTCAAGACCAACATTATCCGTGCCGGTAAATCCGATAATGTGCGACGCAAGATTGTTATACGGATAGTAGCGTTTGGTGTCGTCTATCAAATGTATGCCGGTCGCCTTGCTCTCCGATATGTATTGACGAACCTTGTCGGCAACGTCGCTTTCAATTTTGCGTTTTACTATTTCATAATAATTGTTTTTCTGCGTCTTTTCATAAACCGTGTCGTAATCTACATCCAAAATTTCGGAAAGATTTTTAGCAACGTCGTGCGCGTCCTCATCATCAATGTTTTTAGGAGAAATATACACGGTTTTAACATCGCTGGACACGGCAAGCTCCACGCCGTTACAGTCGGTGATGCTGCCCCGCTTTGCATTTATCGTCGTATTCATTGTCTGCTGGGCTATCGCCTTTGACTGATATACGTCATAATTTATTATCTGATAATAGACGAGAAAGCCGATTATTATGCATACGGCGGCAAAAAGCATAGCCATAAGCGCTAAGGCTCTGTTTTTCATTTTCTTTGTCGGTGTTTTTGCCATGGTTTTCTCCGTCTTTCCTTAAATTCAATAAAATTAAAACAAGAGCGGGCAAGTAATTTGTTAAAAAAGAACCTCCCGCTCTAATAATATTTATTACACGTCAGTTCAAATATTCATAAAGAATATTGAAGCTGCTCACAACTCCGTCCAAAAACGACTTTTTTTCCTTTTCGGGCGCAATCTCAACCGTATCGCTGTCAGCGAGATTTACAGTATGAATGCGAAAGGATTCGAGCTTGACCATGCCCAGCTGCTCCGTAGCAATCTTCTCAATGCTGGCAAGCGAATTTTTACGGTCGATTTCAACGCACAGCACCGAATTGCGGGCGTTCAGCTCGTCCAGTTCTTTCTTTTTACTGACAGAGCTTAGGGTTAGCTCGTTGAGCGATATGTATCCGTTAAGCACAAATGCTGCGAGCAGAACGCAGACTGCCGACACGCAGAATGCGAACGGAGATAAATATTTCTTTTTGGTAGTCTTTGTTTTTTTCATGTTTCCCTTTTTCCCCTTCAGATTTTTTCCGCCACCCGAAGCTTTGCGGGTTTAGAACGGTTATTTTCAGAAAGCTCTTTCTCACATGCCGTCAGCGGCTTATGTGTTATGAGTTTCATTGTTGCCTTTCTGCCACACACGCATACAGGAATATTTTTATCGCATACGCAGCCCGTCGCCATATCCTTAAGCGTATTTTTTACTATTCTGTCCTCAAGCGAATGAAAGGTCATTACCGCAAGTCTGCCGCCCGGACACAGCAAATCCGCCGAGTCGCGTAGCGACTGCTCCAAAATTTTAAGTTCGCCGTTTACCTCAATGCGCAATGCCTGGTAGGTGCGCTTGGACGGGTGCTTTTCTCCGTAGCGCTCGTTCGGAGGAAACGCACGTTTTATAACATCGTTTAGCTGAAATGTAGTTTCTATCGGCGCCTTTTCCCGCTCGCGACAAATATAATAGGCTATTTTTGACGCGCGGCGCTCCTGGCCGTATTCAAAAATCAGCTTTGAAAGCTTGTCCTGAGAATATCCGTTTACTATATCTCTTGCGCTGAGGCGGTCTTCGCGGGACATACGCATATCAAGCGGCGCGTCAAAGCGGTAGGAAAAGCCGCGCTGAGCATTGTCCAGCTGATAGCTCGAAACGCCCAAATCAAACAGTACGCCGTTTACTTTATCTGCGCCAGCTTCTGAAACCGCGGTTTTAATATCCTTGAAATTTGCATGCACAAGCCTCACCGAGGCTTTGTATTTTTCAAGCCGCTTTGATGCCGCGCTTATAGCGTCCGCGTCGCGGTCTATTCCGATAAGCAAACCGCCCTCAAGCCTTTTGACAATTTCTTCACTGTGCCCGCCGCCGCCTAAAGTACAGTCAACGTACACGCCGCGCGGGTTAATATTCAGGGCGTCTATACACTGCTCGCGCATAACGCTGTAATGTGAAAATTCCATATCCATTACAAAATGAGTTCGTCCATGCAGGCAACGATTGTATCGCTGTCAAGCATATTCTGAGAAGCCTCCCAGCGCTCCGGCGTCCAAATCTCTATCATATCACCGTTTCCCACTAAAACGACCTCGCTTTCAACGCCGATTTTCTGCCTGAGCTGCTGCGGAATCTGCATCCTGCCCTGCTTGTCCGTCGTAACCTCATGCATACTGCCCAAAAAGAAACGCTTTATCCAGCGCACCTTTGAAGGCGGCGCGCTGTCAAACCGTGAAAGAAATTTCTCCCACTCTGCCTGTGACATAACCATCAGTGTATCGTCGTAGCCCGCTGTAATGACAAACTCCAGCCCGAGCTCCTTTTTAAATTTGGCGGGCATCACCACCCTGCCTTTTTCATCAACGGTATGCGTATATGTTCCCCCGAGCACTGTTTGTCACCACCTTTCACCACGGTGTGGCATTATCATGCCACTTTGGCACCACTAAGACACCACTTCCATTTAATTATAGGCATTTAAATGCGGTTTGTCAACAAGTTTGCGGATATTTAATAATAAAAATTACCGCCAATTTTCTCCAAAAAAGACCACTTACACACAGGTTTGGACGAAAGCTACCCTGCAACAGACAAAAAGTTACCATTCAAAGAAAAAAAGCGGTGTTATCATTTACAAATCGCTCATACAAAAATATACTCAAGACAAGGCGGTGATTTATATGAACGAAATATTCGATTTTATTAAAAGTAAAAAGCACCTCGCTTTCCGGCAGACGCTAAACAGGGATTTGGCAAAAGAATTTTCCGAGGCGGGGCTTTGCGAAAAAGAGCGCGTGACACGCAGGTTTGAAATAATGTGCGAAAATGAAAATGCGGTCATTCTTCCGGGAGAAAAGATATGCTTAACCAGAACAATAGACCGGGAGCCCGAAATCTTTACAAGCTCGGAGCTGTCCGACTTTAAAGGCAAATTCACTTTGCCGGAAAGCGGACATATATCCAATCTCACGCCGGATTACGGTCGGGTTATGGAGCTTGGCTTTGACACACTCAGGACAACGCTTGACGTATACGGACAGCGGGAGATTGACGCAATTTCAAAGCTTGTGTTACGGTACCGAAACGCCGCGCTGAAAAACGGCGACAGCGAGCTTGCAAAGGTTTTGCGGCGTGTTCCAGCAAAGCCGCCGCGCACCTTCCGCCAGGCACTGCAGTTTTGCCGAATAATACACTTTGCATGTATACTGGACGGATGTCACCACGTGACAATAGGCAGATTTGATAAATATATGTATCCCTACTACAAAGCGGATATCGAAAGCGGAAGAATGACAGAAGGCGAAGCGTATGAGCTTATACGCGAGTTTTTCCTTTCATTTAATAAAGATTCAGATATCTACTCGCGCGTTCAGCTGGGAGACAACGGACAAAGCCTTGTACTTGGCGGCTGCGACGGAAACGGCGGCGAAATTTTCAACGAGCTGACAGAGATGGCGCTGTGCGCCTCACGCGAGAATATGCTGATAGACCCCAAAATCAACCTGCGTGTATCTTCCAAAACCCCGCTTAATGTCTTCATAAAGGGAACGGAGCTTACCCGCGCGGGGCTCGGCTTTCCGCAATATTCAAATGACGATGTAGTAATTCCCGCGCTTCTTAAAATGGGCTACGACAAGAGTGACGCCGAGGATTATGTCACGGCGGCGTGCTGGGAGTTTATCGTTCCGGGCTGCGGCGCAGACATACCGAACATTGCAGTCATGCCCTTTGCAGCAATAATAAATACCGTACTGCACCGCGACCTCATAAGCTGCCATGATTTCAGAGAATTTAAGCAATGTGTTGCAAAAGAAATATTCGCCGCAGCAAAGAAAATTGACAAACAGTTTGTAAATATAAAATATTTCCCTTCACCGTTTATGAGCGCAGTACTTTTTGAAAAGGATGTGTCAAAAGGAGGAAAATATAACAACTTCGGCATACACGGGTCGGGAATTGCAACTGCGGCAGACTCGATGACGGCAATCAAAAAGTACATTTTTGATCAAAAAAGCGTTACGCCAATAGAAATGATACAGGCGGTTGACAGCGACTTTTCGGATTTTCCCGAGCTTTTGCACAAGCTGCGCTTTAACACTCCGAAAATGGGACAAAACGACAGCGAGGCAGATGAAATGGGCGTATTCCTGCTGAGTGCGTTTGCAAATGCGCTGCAAGGCATGAAAAATTCCCGCGGGGGCATTTACAGGGCGGGAACGGGTACGGCAATGTATTATCTGAACGATGTTGAAAATCTGCCCGCCTCCCCGGACGGACGCCGGCGGGGCGAGCCGCTGGGCGCCAACTACTCACCCTCCCTTTTTGCCAAAGTCGGCGGACCTATGTCGGTCATCTTTTCTTTTACGAAACCGAAACTCGAAAACACATGCAACGGCGGACCGCTGACGCTGGAATTTCACTCTGGAATATTTGACAGTGAAGACACCGTTGCAAAGACGGCGGCGCTTGTCAAATCATACATCGACATGGGCGGGCACCAGTTGCAGCTAAACGCCGTAAATGTTCAGAAGCTGCGCCGCGCGCAGGCAAACCCGCAGGACTACAAAAACCTTATTGTACGTATATGGGGATGGAGCGCGTATTTTACAGAGCTTGACAAACCGTACCAGGATCATGTAATATCAAGGCAGGAATACAAGCTGTGACAACGGGAATCGTTTTTGACATACGCGAATTTACCGTACACGACGGACCGGGCACACGTGTGACGGTGTTTTTGAAGGGCTGTCCGCTGCGCTGCCGCTGGTGCCACAATCCCGAAGGACTCTCGCCGGAGCCGCAGCTTATGATACGAAAAAGCGCCTGCATCCGCTGCGGCGCATGCAAAACAAAATGCGCGCACCCCGACTGCATAAAATTCAACAGATGTCTGCATGCCTGCCCGCTGGGGCTTATATCCGTCTGCGGATACAGAACCGACGCCGATTCACTTGCAAAAAAGCTGCACGGCTACACTCCGTTTTTCAAAAACGGCGGCGTCACCTTTTCGGGCGGCGAGCCGCTGATGCAGTCTGAGTTTTTATACGAGCTATTAACCAAAACCCGCCCGCTCCACCGCGCTGTCGAGACAAGCGGGTACGCCCGGCCGCAGGTATTTGAACGAATAATCGAAATATGCGACCTTGTAATTATGGATTTAAAGTTGGCGGACCGTACTGCGCACAAAAAATACACGGGCGTATACAACGACATTATACTTGAGAATCTGCGCCGTCTCCGAAAAAGCGGCAGGGAGCACATTATACGCATGCCGCTGATACCCTCAATCACTGACACGGAGCAAAACCTGCGTGCTGCGGCAAAGCTTGTCAGGGATTCGCCCGTGGAGCTTCTGCGTTACAACGCGGCGGCGGGCGCCAAGTACGAAACAATAGGTAAAAAATACACGCTTGACGGGCTGATAGAACAGAAAACAATGCCCGATATTTCAATGTTTGAAAGAGTAAAAATACTATGAACACAATGAAAATCCACAAAGTATTTGCAACCACCGAAAACGGCAGAGAGCAAATCTCGCCGAAAATCATAAAGACGGAAAAGGGCGAGCTTACAGCCGTGCGTATACAGTTTAAAAGCAGTTTGCCGCTTAACAAATTCAGCGGAATAGAACTGCTGCTAAATCCCCGCGGTATAAATGAATTTACTGCAATTCACCGTCACAGCGAATACTGGTGCATGCCCTCTTTCTGCCAAGGCGCGGATGAAATCCCGCAAAACACACAGTGTCTTTTGTGGCGCGGCGGTTGCCTGCTTCCTGTCTGCGGTGACAAATATCTTTGCATGGCGTCGGGCACGCCGGACGGATATGTGAAGCTGACTCTGAACACCTTTTGCTCCGGCATCTGCGAATGTGACACACTCGCATTTGTTTTGGGTGCGGGCGACAACGCAAATACGCTTATCGCCAACTGCGCAGAGCTTGCGCTTGAGACGACGGGTTCGGACACACCGCTGCGGGAAAACAGACGTTATCCCGAAATTTTCGAGTATCTCGGCTGGTGCAGCTGGGACGCATTCCGCACCGAGGTATCCGAGCAAAAGCTATTGCAAAAATGCAGCGAATTTAAGGAAAAGAATATTCCCGTCAAATGGGTGATAATAGACGACATGTGGGCGGACACGCCGCATCTTAACGAGCCGGGCGTCAAAATGCATGACTGCAAGCTGAGCTCCTTTCACGCCGACAAAGCGCGATTTCCAAGCGGACTGGACGGCTGCATAGAAAAACTGCACGCGCGCGGGCTGAAAGTGGGAATGTGGCACCCGACAACGGGGTACTGGAGCGGAATCGAAGAAAACGGACAGATTTCAAAAGACATGCCTCAGGCGTTAATACGAGTACGCAGATACCACACAAAACGCGCCGAATATTCAGAAAAAACACAGCTTGTGCATGCACCCGACTACGAGAGTGCCAAAACGTTTTACGAGAGCTTCCACGCTTACCTCAAGAACTGCGGCGCGGATTTTATAAAGGTGGACAACCAGAGCTTCACACACTCTTACTATCACGATACGCTGCCGATAGGACAGGTGGCAAAAAACCTGCACCGTGCAATCGACGGTTCGGCAAGGAAGTTTTTTGACGGTGCGCTGATAAACTGCATGGGCACGTCTGCGGAAAATATGTGGCACCGTCCCTTTAGCTGCATTTCACGGTGCAGCGATGATTTTCAGCCCGAAAACCGCGAATGGTTTACAAAACACATTTTACAATGCTCGTTTAACAGTATGGTACAGGGCGTATTTCATGTCTGCGACTGGGACATGTGGTGGACGGACGACACGCAGGCGGTCAAAAATTCGGTTCTGCGCGCAATAAGCGGAGGACCGATATATGTCAGTGATACGCTAAGTCGCAGCCGGCGGGAAATACTCATGCCGCTTTGTCTTGGGAACGGCAGAATACTCAGATGTGACAAGCCCGCCGTACCGCTTTTAAACTGCGTGTACCAAAACCCCGAAAACTGCAAGGCGCCGTTTATGCTGCAAAATACGGCAGGCGGGTGCGCGTACACCGCCGCGTTCAATCTCGACAGTGAAAATGATACCGTGTGCGGCGATTTTTCGCCGCAGGATATAGACGGACTGTGCGGAGACAGCTTTGTAATGTACGAATACTTTACCGGCGTCATAAAAACCGTAAAAAGGAACGAACGCGTAAACGTCACCCTTGCAGACCGCAACGAGTTCAGACTATACGCATTTATGCCCGAAAACGAAGTCACGTTTTTGGGACTGCACGGAAAAATGATTGCCGCCAAAACCATGTCGGATATCACAAAAAGCAGCGCCGAGCTTGCCGAAGGCGGAACGCTGATGTTTGTCAGCCAAAACGAGGTTACCGCCGTTTACTCAAACGGAAAGCCCGCAAAATTTGATAAAAGCGGTGAGCTGTACACGGCAAACGTCGGACGAGGCAAAGTTACGGTAGTTACGGAAAAATAAAATCCCCGCCTCGTATTTTAAATGCGAAGCGGGGATTGCCACATTATTCAAAATCAAAAGAAAATACGTGCGCGCTCTGTCTGCCGTAAGTGGCAAGCGGGCGCATCTCAATCTCAGAGACGGCGCGCCCAACGGGAATTACAACAAGACGTTTATAATTTTCATTCACGCGCAAAAACAGCTCGCCGTCAATATAAATTTCAAATTCACGCGTCATGGTAGGCGGAAATTCAAAGCTCATGCCTTCCAAAGGACGGTTGCAGACGGTGGGCGTGACACTGCCCGCGTTATAATCCTTTTTTATCGTTTCGCGCAAAAGATCACTGTCAAATACAATACGCAGAGCACGAACATGACACCGCTTTTCAAGCACGTACCGCGCACTCCCGCCGAGCGGCAGAAAGCACCCGTTATCATCGCCGTTTTCCGGACGATCCAGGCCGTTGCGGAGAATATCGGCGTTTTCACAGTCCGCCGTGAGCTTTGCATTTTGACAAATGCCGCTTATTTTACGCGAAAGCCCGGGCAGCCAGCAGTCGTCATACATCAGCGTCTGCTGCAAAAGCTCTATGCTGTCCAGCACACCGCGCGGGTCGGTTTTGTTTTGAGCGGCGACCCAGGCAGCAGTTCCCGCCGCCTGACCCAGTATGGCGCAGGTGGCCATGACGCGGGAAGCTGCCATTGCAGCGTGGGTCACGCTTATATTCCTGCCCGCGAACATGAGGTTTTGAACGTTTTCCGAATAAAGACAGCGATAGGGTATTGAAAACGGTGCAGCACATTTATGATATACAGTGGGCTCGCCTCTGTGGCGAAAGCCCAGCGGCGGATGGTCGTCAATCGAGCGTCCGCCGTACGCCACCACGTCATAAAAGCGGGTGCCGTTTTGGGCGTCGTTTTGCGTAAGTATGTAATCGCCGACATACCTCCTGCTCTCGCGCTTGCCCGGCAGATAACCTGCCCAGTCAAGCTCCCAGCGTGACGCGTCACCGTCACCGCTGTTTTTTACATAGTCCCACACGCCGTAGGAAAGCGCTATCAGCTCATCCCTTATCTCCTCGCTGTCGGAAATCGTATCGCGCTCGCCGCCAAGCTCCATCCACCAGTAATTGCCGTCAAGGCCGGAGGGTTTGAAACCTCTGCCCTCAAGCTGGGATTTATCAATTTTTTCCGCCCAGCGCGCCGGAGTATAGCGTATATCCTGCGCAGTTTCCCGCGCCTGTATAAGACAGGTATTACCCATTGTCATACTGTCCGCGGTTTCCGGCTCTATGCTTTCGCCGAACTCACCTGCCGCCTCGCGTCCGCGGCGGAATTTTGCACCGCTGAGGGTTGCAAGCACGCTGTCGCCCGAACAGTCAATGAAAATATTCGCCTCAATTTCATGATTGAAATAGGTTGTAAGCTGCCAGCCGCTGACAGATACAATACGTGCGCCGTGCGTGCGTGCAGCGTTTACGGAACAGTTAAGTATAAGCTTTAGCCCGCTCTGATATCTTACCGCACCGTAGAGCACCGAGTCCCAGATTGCAAAGCTGCGCGTGGGGTTGCGGTACATATTTTCCAGCAAAAGCTCCTCAAAAATTCCCGTTTCGCGCAGATTGGCAGGATTAGAACCGTCCGCCCCGAGCGGCCACATACGGATTTCGGACGAACAGTTGCCGCCCGGCATCGGTCGGTCATGCACCAAAACCACACTGCAGCCGCGGCGCGCGGCGGCAATCGCCGCACACATGCCCGCAAGCCCTGCGCCGACAACGCATACATCCGCCTTGTGCTTTACCGTTTTAAACTGCTCTCTTACGCTGTGAACAATGCCATGTTTGCCCATATCTTCGTTCATTTTTTGTCACCGTAGCTTTCTTCTATTCTTTTTATATATCGGATAAACTCGTCTTTAACGTCAGACGGAGCCTGTATTTTGATTTTATCACCCAGACCGCAAAGCCATGCAAAAAACTGCGGGCTGACCTGAACCGACACGGTAAATGTAAAGCTGCCGCTATCACCCGGTACAGTCATCACGTCCTGACCGAATCTGTCAATAACGGCGCCCGCCAGACTGTCCGAGCAGCAAAGCGTGACTTTTTTTTCACTGCCGCCGAACATACCAAACACCTTTTTGGTATACTGTGCCGCGTCGAAATCCGAAAAACCGCCGGGAAGCTGCCTTGACCGTTCTGTACAGCGAATATCCTGCATTTTATCAACGCGGTAATGCTTTATTTTATTTTCGCGCTCATCAAACGCTATTAAATAATAGTTTTCATCATCCCAGCTGAGAGCAAGCGGACTTACCGTATACAGCGCGCCGCCGCGGCGAAGCTCCTTTTTCCTGTTTGGCGTCCACTCAAAATAACGAAAGCTGATAGCTCGGTTACCGACAATTCCGTCGTTTACCGCGTCCACATTATAATATATCGTCTCGTTCATCGTTTTAATACGCCCGCGGACAAATACCTGACCGTGCAGCCCGCGAGCCTCATTGACGCTTGTAAGCGACTCTAACTTCTTAATAAGCTCATCGGTTTTCCTTTCGGTGATAAATTTGGATGACTGAACGGCGTCAACAAGCAGCTTGAGCTCGGGAAGTTCAAACTCACGTGACAAAAGCCTGTATTCGCTGTGTCCGCCCGCACGCACCGTCTCAATGTCCGCACCGTAAACATCGCGAAGCAGTGCAATATCCTCGTATACCGATTTCCTCTCGGCGGCGATACCTAAGGCTGCAAGCCTTTCAATTATCCGCCGCATTGTGATACCGTGACCGGAATCCGTGTCGCGTTTTAAAATATCATAAAGATAGATTATTTTCAGCTTTTGATTGCGGGATTTGGACATACAAATCCACCTTCTTTGTCAATTTATACAAATTTTACAATTAAAACTACTGCAAGTCAATATGAAAATCATAATAAATATTGAATTCGGATAATTGGTATGATATAATAGCAGTTAATATTGTGTTTCAAACCTCAATATTTAATTATCTGATAATTGGAGATGATTTCTTAATGGACGACGGTCCTGTGCGATTATTTGCGTTTGTTATTTTGTTTTTACTGAGTGCATATTTTTCCGGTTCGGAAATATCGCTTGCATCGGTAAATAAAATCCGAATTGCAAATCATGCCGAAAACGGAGACAAAGCTGCTCAGCGCGTTTTATACCTGCTTGAAAACTTTGACAAAGCGCTGTCCACACTGCTCATCGGCAACAATATCGTAAATACAGCGATTGCCACGCTTTCAACGGTTGTCACATATGATATATTCAAAAACGCCCAGGCGATTCCGGATTTTGCGGTACCGCTCTGCACGCTTATCACAACCGTTGCCGTATTCTTTTTAGGCGAGATGATACCTAAATGCTTTGCCAAGGCATGCAACGAAAAATTTGCCAAGGTAATCTCACGTTCGCTGATCTTTCTTATGAAGATTTTAACGCCCGTAAGCTTTATTTTTTCAGCTCTCAGCCGGCTTGCCAGCAAACCGTTTCGCCGCCGTGCGACACAGACGCCGACAGTAACTGAGGATGAGCTTTACGATATCATTGAAACCTATGTTGAGGAAAACGACATCGACAGGAACACCGGCGAGATGGTGCAAAATGCCATTGAATTTTCCGAATCAAGCGCAAAGGACGTTATGACGTCCTGGGAGAACGTCGTTTGCATCAGCGCAGACATGCCCGCAGACGACGCGGCGCAGTTTATCCGTAACTGCGGTCACTCGCGGCTGCCTGTAACGGATGATTCAGGCGACATTATAGGAACGCTGAGTATACGCAGATTTTTAAAGCGCTACATAAAAGACCAGGGCAATACCTCGGTAAGAGAGGTTATGAGCACACCGGAGTTTATTCCGGTTTCAACTCCCGTGGACGACCTGCTGGGCGCGCTCTCGCAAAAGCGCACACATCTTGCATACATTAAATCAGATAATAAGGTACTCGGCATTATCACCGTCGAGGACATTCTCGAAGAGCTGGTAGGCGAAATCTACGACGAAGAGGATGTGATTGGGGGTGACACCGCTGTTTAATTATATTGCCATTATTATATTTGTTATTTTATCGGCATTTTTCTCCGCGTCCGAAATTTCATATGCCTCGGCAAATGAGGTGAGGCTGAGACAAAGAGCCGAAAAAAGCCACTCAACGGCACACAAGCTGGCGTATAAAATCTATATGCGCTACGAAAGTGTACTCGCGGCTATTCTAATAGGCAACAACCTTGTAAACATCGCGTCTTCATCAGTTGCAACAGTTATTGTCATAGACCTGCTGGGCGAAAACCGCGCATGGGTTGCGACAATTGCAATGACTGTCATACTGCTTATTTTCGGAGAAATCCTCCCAAAGGTGGCGGCAAAATCAGTGCCCGACGAAGCGGCAGTCTTTTTCGCAATTCCGCTTTATGTATTTACCGTTATCACAAAGCCGATTGTTTTTGTGGTGGACGAAATTTTAAAGCTTGTATCAAAGCTATGGAAAAACCAGGTGGACGATACGCCGGCCGTTACCGAAAACGAGCTGGAAAGCATAATCGACACGGTTGAAGACGAGGGCATTATTGACGAGGAAAAGTGCGACCTCATACAGAGCGTGTTTGATTTCGAAGACGTTCAGGCATATGAAATAATCACGCCGCGTGTAGACATGCTCGCAATCGATGCGGACAGCACGCGTCAGGAAATACTCGATAAAATATTAAGCTCCAGCTTTACACGTATACCGGTATACAGGGATACTGTTGATAATATAATCGGTATTCTGCATGTAAACCGTGTACTGAAGGAGCTGTCGGAAAATGCGGACTGCGACCTTCTCACATCGCTTATGCCGGCAGTGTTTGTATATAAAACCATGCCGCTTGACGATGTACTCGCTCAAATGCGGAAAAACAACGCCCATATGACCGTTGTTACTGACGAATACGGTGGAGTCATGGGCATTCTCACAATGGAGGATGTTTTAGAGCAGCTGGTCGGAGATATCTGGGACGAAAGCGACATAATAGAGCCCGAAATTACAGAGCTTGCCGACGGCAGCTTTGAAGTTGACGGTGATATGCGCATTGAAGACCTGTTTGACGAGCTGGATTTTTACGATAAAGAATTCGACGACGACAATGCAACGGTGGGCGGGTTTGTTGTAGAGCTTTTGGAGCACTACGCCCGTAAAAATGACGTTGCTTACTATAAAAACATTGCTTTCACCGTAACAAAAACAAAAAAACACAGAGTATCAAAAATTCACGTCGAACTGCTCTCGGAACAGCAGGAGGACGAAAACAACTGACTTAATCAATAAAAAACGCCGTACAGTATGTACGGCGTTTTTTTATATTCATACTTACTTGTTTGAATCAAACCAGCTTCCGGAATAGTATTTTCCTGTTTCAAGCTCAGTCTCATACCTGTACTTCATAAGCTCACTTACGGTCACAAGCTGATACCCGTTTTCAATAAGCCACGGCACAAGCTCCTTTACCGCGTCTGATGTTGACTCATAAAGCGAATGCATGAGAATAACGTCCCCGTCAAGGTCGCCCTCGTTTTTAACCGACGCCACAACCTTATCCTTATCGCGGTATTTCCAGTCCTCGGTATCAACCGACCAGCCGATTAGATACTTGTCACAGTTTTCGCGCAGGTCGGAGTCCACCGCACCGTAAGGCGGACGGAGCATTGTCGGCTTATAGCCGAGCACCTCCTCAAATTTTTCATCCGTCTTTTCTATTTCTTCTTTAATCCTATCCACGGACGCAGTTTTCAAATTCTTATGTGAATATGAGTGACTTCCGATTTCACAGCCAAGCTCCGCCGCACGCTTCATAGCCTCGGGAGCGTTGGGGATTACATTTCCGACCTCAAAAAAAGTAGCAACGGAATCATATGCCTCAAGCGTATCTAAAATTTCATTTGTATACTTTCTGTTAGGACCGTCGTCAAAGGTCAGTGCAACAAGCTTTTTAGTAATATCCACGGTACGCACGCTGTCGTCCTCGGGAACGTTTTGTTTTATGCTTTCAGGCAGTGCATAGCGAATCTTCGCATACGGAACATCCACACGAAGTTCCCCGCTCGATTCGGGTGCAATCGCACCTGCATCATATATTACGCTGATTCCGCTTTCGGTAAAGAGCAGCTGATAATCCCGGCTTTCATTGAGCTTGCTTTTGTCAATAGAAGAGCCGTACTGCTCATTTGCCAAAAGCATGTCCTTTGCAATTATCATGGTTAGCCGCTGCAATACATCATCTGTTTGCAGGAGACCTTTCGAGTCAAAATTAAATGTCTTTACAGCACTGCTTGTCTCACCGCCCAGCACCTGTGAATATATAACCTCGACACCCGTTATATCATCTGACGCTTTATATGATTTATAGCTTATAAGAAGCTTGTCCTCCTCCGTTGATGCGCGCAGTCTGAACTCATTTTTCAGAGTATCATAATAATCTGAAATTGCCGAATCAGCATCGACGGCGCTCACTTTAGGCTTTGACACGGCAACAGAGCCTTTCTCGTTATATTCATAATTCTTTTCCGCTTTCAATGCCGCCTGAGCTTTCTCAAAGCCATCAAACCATTGATTTGCTTCATCTTTAAAAACACTCTCCGGTTTCGGAGCGCAGGCAGCCAGCGAACACAGAACTACAACGACTGCCGACAGACCTGACAAAACTCTTAATATCATTATCTTAATGTCACTCATCCCCTAAACATTATTTTATTCATTATAACATGATAATTAATATAATACAAGAATTTGACATAAAATTAACGATTTGTAAGAATACAATTCGCGACTTATCGCTTTACCGCCGCGTTTCCCGCAAAAAGACCTCCGAATCTGTTGATTCGGAGGCTTTAAAATACCGGATTAATTACCCGACGATTCGGAAAGAATAATTTTGATATCTACTGTCCTTGTATTTCTGTAAACCGAAAGCGTAATCGTATCACCGGGACTGTGATTATTTTTCTGCTCGTCCAGCTCAGCCATATTGCTGATTTTAACACCATTCACAGCCGTAATGATATCGCCCTTTTTAAGCCCCTTGCTATACGCGTCGCTCTCCGGGTCTACATACTGAACGTAAACGCCCTGCGGAATATTGTACATCTGCGCATAGGTCGCGTCAAGGGCGCTGCCCTGAATTCCTATATACGGTCTGTCCTTGATATAGCCGTACTGAATAAGCTCCTCAATGATATCGGTAGCGCCCGTTATCGGGATTGCAAAACCGATTCCCTCATAGCCGCTTGTTACTATCTTAGACGAGGTAATGCCGATTACCTGACCGTAGGCGTTTACAAGAGGCCCGCCGGAATTTCCGGGATTGATTGACGCATCGGTCTGAATAAGGGTCATGTAAACGTTTTCGATTGCAATACGGCGGTTAAGCGCGGATACGATACCTGATGTTACTGTGCCGGCAAGTTCCAGACCGTAAGGATTGCCGATTGCCACTACCGTCTCGCCGACGACAAGCTTGTCGCTGTCTCCGAACTCCGCCGGCTTAAGACCTGTTTTGTCAATTTTAAGCACGGCAAGATCCGTTCTTGTGTCCGCCCCGATAAGCTGGGCTGTGTACTCCGATTCGTCGGTGAGCACAACTTTTATGCTTGCAGCGCCGTCAACAACATGCGCGTTTGTCGCGATATATCCGTCCTCACTTAAAATTATACCCGTGCCGGAGCCCTGACCTATCTGAGCGCCGTTGGTAACGGTAACTATAATACCTACTACCGAATCCTTAACTTTATCGTAAATCTGGGGAACACTGAGCGCATCCGTTGTGGGCTGCTGTGTCTCAAGAGACGGCAGATTTACATCCGGATTTTGTGACTTATCCGTATTATCAGAGTTGTCATTTACATTGTCGGATACATTATTGTCATTATACGCCGTGGTTCGGTCACTTGTTCTGAAGGTGGAAAACATAACAATGACTGCCATCAAAAGAACAAACGCAACACAGGACACGCCTATCAGCGCGATTACCGGACCACTGAGCTTTTTCTTCTGTTTTGCGGGCTTTGGCGTACCGCCCGATGACGGAGTGCCGCCATAACCCGTATAGCCCGAATAATTTGCATAAGGGTTGGGATTCTGCCAGGTATACTCTCCGCTTTCCGCAACCTGCGGACCTGTATAGCCTGCGTCCTGCGCATTATTATCATAGGCGGCAAAGCCCGAATGCTCCTGCCCGCCGTCGGCGGCGCATGCGTCGGTGCTGCGGGTTTCGAATTCCTGCGTAGTTTCGCCCACATTTGCATTCTTTGATTCAGAGGTATTTTCCACGGTGAACTGAGTCGTGTCGTCATCATGTGCCTGTGTAACGCCGTCCAAGTCGGTCTGCGGCTCACTCTCCTTAGCCTGCTGAGTCTTTACCTCCTCAAACTCCGGTTCGGGAATCACGGGCTCACGACCGTCATTCTCATTTGTCGGATTGTTTTCCAGATTGTTTTCGTTTTCTTTGTACTGGTCCATTGTCATAACTCCTAATCTTTATAAAGCGGCAGTGAAAACATAAACTGTGCAAACTCGCCCTCTTTAGAGGTGAGTATAATGTCCTCGCCGTGCTCTTTAATTATATTCTTGACAAGATACAGTCCTATACCCGTACCTTTTTTATTTATACTGCGGCTTTTATCCGCTTTATAAAACCGTTCAAATATATGTGCTGCATCCTCTTTGGAAATGCCGCAGCCGGTATTTCTTATACTTGTTTTTGCCTTGTCGCCGTCGACTTCTATCGTACAGCGTATTTCGCCGCCGCGCGGCGTAAACTTGACGGCATTGTCCAAAAGATTATATATAACACGGTAAATCGCATCCTCGTCGCCGCTCACGATAACTGCCTCATCCTCCGGGAAGCGGACGTTGAGAGTTATTTCGCCCTGATTTATTTTATCCTCAAAGGCAAATAATGCCTTGCCTGCGGTTTTTACGATATCAAACGGCTTTTTGATATATGTCATCTGACCCGACTGAATACGCGCGACATCCAAAAATGATGAAACCATGCGCGATACGCGGCGCGCTTCTTCCGAAACAATAGTCAGATATTTATTATAAAGCTCCGGCGGAATGGTTCCGTCCAGCATACCGTCAACAAACCCGGAAATAGTCGTCAGTGGCGTTCGCAGCTCATGAGAAACGTCTGTCACAAACGAACGGCGAACCTGCTCTAAGTTATCCATACCGTCCGCCATGGCGTTAAAGGCAATGGCAAGAGGTGCATATTCGTTCGCGTGGTCAACGTCAATACGCTTTGAAAAATCTCCGTGCGCGTAGCTATGGGCTGCGGCACTCATATCGTAAAGCGGGCGCATCATGCGCTTTGTCAAGAAGTAAATCACGACAAACGCCCCGACAAGAACCGAAATACCGCAGAAAATAAACACAAACAGAGTTGCGGTGACAATTGACGCCACGTTCATCTCGGATGTTGTGACAAACACCGCGCCGCCTATTTTGTTATCGTTCATAATTACGGGAACGCCGACCGTGTAGCCGACCGACGGTCTTCCTGTTGCAAACGACCTTCTTGCACGGTAGGTATTACCCGACATAACGGTAGAAAGCACAGCCTCCGACGGCAGACTGCTGTCGCTGCCTATAATATCGACGGTGGCAACCTCCAGCGTTCCGCTGTTGCTGTAAACAAGCACCTCGCTTCGAGTAGTCTCCTTAACGGCAGAAATGGAAGCGCCGAATATGTTACCCGCAATTATATAGTAGTTTTTAGGCATATCGGCAACAGTGCTTGCAATTTTATTCGCCGCGCGCTCCATGCTGTCTATCTGTGTGTTGAAGGTGCGCACGCCGATAACAACGCTTGCAACAAATCCAAGCACTGCTACGGTAATAAACACTATTATCGCGCATACCCTGTAATATCTTAAAAATATTCTCTTATGCATAATCAGCGCGTCTCAAACTTATATCCCACACCCCACACGGTTTTGATAGTCCATTTTTCCGAAACGCCCTCTAACTTTTCGCGTATTCTTTTAATATGAACGTCTACCGTTCTTGAGTCGCCGAAATACTTAAATCCCCAGATCTCATCCAGCAGCTGATCGCGCGTAAACACGCGGTTGGGATTTTTGGCAAGATGGTACAAAAGCTCAATTTCCTTAGGCGGCGCATCAATATCTTTACCGTTTACGCGTAGTTTATAATTTGTCAGGGAAACGTAAAGGTTTTCATACTCAACCTCCTGAGTATCCGCCGCCGCAGTCTCAGCGCCTGCGTCCTTAGTGCGCCTGATTACGCTTTTTATCCTTGCGACAAGCTCCTTGCTGTCAAAGGGTTTGGTCACATAGTCGTCGGCGCCGAGCTCCAGACCCAAAACCTTATCAAACGTCTCACCCTTTGCAGACAGCATTATTATAGGCACGTTTGAAGATTTCCGTATTTCACGGCAAACTTCCCATCCGTCCTTGCCGGGCAGCATGATATCCAAAAGCACAAGGTCGAACCTGCCCTGTCCGAATTTATCAAGAGCCTGTATTCCGTCGGCGGCACACTCGACCTCAAATCCCTCTTTTACAAGATACAAACTCAAAAGGTCGCAAATATTTCTCTCGTCGTCAACAACCAAAATCCTGCTCATAATTTAGCCTCCTGTTCTTTATTTTCTCTTAATCACACTAACAGTATAACAGCTTATACAAAAAATGGTTTAATAAAATGTGAACAAACCTTCTACTTTTATTTAAAACTGTCAAAACCGCTCGAAATTTCACGTATTTCTATATTTCCGCGCAAAAGATCCCTGAGTTTTTGCTCGATGCTTGCGCGCTCAAGGCTGCGAACGGAAATTGTAAGCTCCACCTTTTGGTTAAAGGAGCAGGACACCCTGTTATGAACGGTATTGTCAAGAAAACGGTCCACTATTGAGTATCCGTTGTATTCAAACATCAAAAGCAGCGTCACGCTCTCCAGACGGACGGCAAAGCCGGATTCGTTTATCGCCTCGGAAACGCCGCGGCTGTAAGCGCGAATAAGCCCTCCGCCCCCAAGCAAAACTCCGCCGAAATAACGGGTAACCACAGCGCAGATATTATATACGTCCTCTTTTTTCATAACCTCCAGCATCGGCATGCCGGCAGTGCCGCTCGGCTCACCGTCATCGGAAAAACGTTCGGTGCGGGGATTCCACAGCCGATATGCTGTACAGTTATGAGTTGCGTCTTTATGCATGGCACGTACAGAGCTTATAAAATCCTGCGCTTCTTTTTCTGTTTCAGCATATTTAAGATGGCATATAAACCTGCTCTTTTTTTCGGTAAATTCAACAGTACAGTCCCGCGCTGTCACTTTATATCCGTTTTCCATTGACTTTTCCTTTCCGGTAATATATTATTATATTATTATATTACGGTTTTTTTTTCAAGAATATATTTAATTGAGGGTGGCTTGGATATGAAAAAAGGCGCTTTCTTTTGGCAGCTGGATAAAGCGGTCCAAAACAAAGAGGCAGATACTCTTGAACAAGTTCTTCAAAAGCTTGTTACGCTGGGGCTGTCTTTTACTGATGTCGGGGCTGTAGATTTGACACGCGGCCGAGGACCGAGACAACTGTCCGCAAAACTCAAAAACAACGGGATTTATGCCGCGTCTTTTTATTATATTGTAAACTTTGATGACGTCAGCATTGATTTGACAGAACTCAGCAAACGTATGGCGGATTGCTGCGCTCAGCTTGACTGTAAACTTCTGATGCCGGTCCCCAGAATAACAACGCCTGATTCCGGTTTCAATGAGCGCCGGCAACGTCAAGATAAAATTATCGAATACTTATATGAAACGGAATCTATCGCCGAAAAATACGATATAAAGATTACCATTGAAAACTTTTCGGATATAAGAACTCCGTTTTCTACTATCGATGACATAAAATATTTTCTGAAAAAACTACCCGATATCTATTATACTCTTGATACCGGCAATTTTTGGTTTACCGATAATGATCCGTTGCACGCAGCAGATGAATTCGCATCAAAGATAATACATGTACATTTAAAAGATATCATGCCCAAAAGCGACGGATATTTGAATATCAACAAAAAAACCTGTGACAGTGTTGCCGTCTCAGACGGGATAATTCCGATTGAGAATATCCTGCGTAAGTTAAATAAGACAGGCTACGACAAAGGTATAAGCATAGAAATAAACGACGTTTCCCGTCTGCTTGAAAATACGATAAAATCCCTTGATTATTTGAAAAAACTGGGATATTAAAAAATACGCCGACATAAATAATTTTTAAAAAAACAAAAAAACTATTTACAAAATAATAAGGCAGGTATATAATATCTATTATGTTTAACTATACTCGGAATCAGGCATGTCACCTGCGGAGTCTGAGTATAGCCGGACAAATTTACAGAAAGGTGATAAAGCAATGATCAAAAAAGAAATCAAAACCTCTGTAATTGAGCAGAACAGACTCCATGACACAGACACAGGTTCTCCGGAAGTGCAGATTGCCATTCTGACAGCGAGAATAAACGAGCTGACAGAGCATCTTAAAGCAAATCCCAATGACCATCATTCAAGACGCGGTCTGCTCAAAATGGTAGGTAACAGACGTAATCTGCTCAACTACCTTACAAAGAAGGATATCACAAGATATCGTGCTATTATTGAGAAACTCAATATCAGAAAGTAATCGATTATAGGCGGAATTTGTATAAATTTCGCCTATATCCATTTTACAAAACAAAAAAGGCAGCGGCGGCGGTTTAGCAGTCAAATGCACGTTTGAAAAGTTTTGCACCAAGCGTGTATTTAAGTGTTAAACAGCGGTCCTGCCGAAAAAAATTCAGGAGGTACTATAAATGTACGAAAACCACAGAATATTCGAAACTGAAATTGCAGGACGCAAGCTTGTCGTAGAGACAGGAAAGTATGCAGAGCTTGCAAACGGCTCCGCTCTTGTCCGCTACGGCGACACCGTTGTTTTGGCGACTGCCACCGCATCACAGAAGCCGCGCGACGGCATCGACTTTTTCCCGCTCTCGGTGGATTTTGAGGAACGTCTGTATTCAGTCGGAAAAATCCCCGGCAGCTTCCTTCGCCGTGAAGGTCGTCCGAGCGAAAAGGCAATACTAAGCTCGAGAGTTATCGACAGATCCATCCGTCCGCTTTTCCCCAAGGATATGCGCAATGACGTCAACGTAAACATTACGGTTCTTGCCGTTGACCAGGATAATATTCCCGAAATTGTCGGAATGATAGGCGCCTCTATCGCGCTTTCCATCTCGGATATCCCGTTTAACGGGCCTATAAGCGGCGTTTCCGTCGGCTATGTGAACGATGAAATCGTGTTCAATCCCACAGCCTTACAGCGCGAAAACTCGCAGATGGCAGTTACCGTTGCCTCCACTGCCTGCAAGGTGACAATGATTGAGGCAGGCGCCAACGAGATTCCCGACGACGTTATGTATGACGGTATTATGAAGGGTCATGAGGAAAACCAGAAAATCGTCGCGTTTATAAATAACATCGTTTCGGAAATCGGAAAAAAGAAATTTACATTTGAATCCTGTGAAGTAGACCACGAGCTGTTTGACAGCATAAAGACCTTTGCGGAAAACGATATGAAATCGGCGCTTGACTCAAATGACAAGGCGCAAAGAGACGCCGACATCGCAAAGGTATATGAAAAGGTTCATGCGCAGTTTGACGCTGCAAACGAAGAGCGCCTGCCGATGATTGACGAGTGTCTTTACAAGCTGCAAAAATATATTGTCCGCACATGGCTTTCCGAAGAGGGCAAGCGAGTGGACGGACGCGGAATCGATGACCTGCGCCCCCTGCACGCGGAGGTTGGACTTCTTCCCAAAGTACACGGCTGCGGTCTCTTTGCACGCGGCAAGACACAGGTGCTCACCGTTGCAACGCTCGGCATGATATCCGAGGAACAAGTTTTGGACGGTCTTGACAACGTAGAAACCAAAAGATATATGCATCATTACAACATGCCCGGCTTTACCGTCGGCGACGCAAAGCCGTCAAGAAGCCCCGGCAGACGTGAAATCGGTCACGGCGCTTTGGCTGAGCGCGCACTCGAGCCGGTAATTCCGTCGGTTGAGGAATTTCCGTATACAATCCGTCTTGTTTCTGACGTGCTCACTTCCAACGGGTCTACATCACAGGGCTCGATCTGCGGTTCTACACTTGCGCTCATGGACGCGGGCGTACCGATTAAAGCGCCTGTCGCCGGTATATCCTGCGGTCTTATCACGCGCGACGACGGCAGCTTTATGACAATGGTTGACATTCAGGGCATAGAGGACTTTTTCGGAGATATGGACTTCAAGGTAGCGGGAACCAAAAAGGGAATTACCGCAATTCAGATGGATATCAAGGTTGACGGTCTGACAGGTCCCATTATAAAGGAAGCCATAGAAAAAACAAGAAAGGCAAGATACTACATCCTTGATAAGGTAATGCTCAAGGCAATAGACAAGCCGCGCGAGGACGTTAAGGACTGGGCTCCCAAGGTCATCACCTACAAAATTCATCCCGACAAAATACGCGAGGTTATCGGAACAGGCGGCAAGGTCATTCAGAAAATTGTTGCGGATACCGGGGCTAAGATTGATATAGAGGACGACGGCTCCGTATTCATTTCAGCCACGGAAAAATCGGCCGCCGACAAAGCGCTTGATATAATAAAAGGCATCGTTTTTGAGCCGGAGGTGGGCGCAATTTACAGAGGTCGGGTTGTAAAGCTCATGCAGTTTGGCGCGTTTGTTGAGTTTGCTCCCGGCAAAGAGGGGCTTGTTCATATTTCCAAGCTTGATACAAAGCGCGTGGAAAAAGTAGAGGATCTGCTTTCCGAGGGTGACGAAATATACGTTAAGTTCATGGAAATTGACGATAAGGGCAGGTACAACCTGTCACGAAAGGACGCGCTGCTCGACATGCAAAACGGCGCGGCGGTAAACTGATTTTAAGCAATAAAACAATAATGCTTGCGGTACGGTTCAGACACCGTACCGTTTGCTTTTTACGGTCTTTTGGACCGTACATGTAAATTTTTCCGTATAAACTTTACATTTTTTAAGTAAAGTTGTATAATGCTAAATACGGAGGTGATTTTTCTCATTGAAAATATATAACACTCTGAAAAATAAAATATTTGACAGGCTGTGGTTTAAAATCAGCTGCTTTTGCAGTATGCCGTTTTTTATATTTATGTGCATGCTCTACTTGGAGTATATGAATTACCGCACCGTGCGCGAAGCGTTCGGGCTGTGGAGGCGCAGCATCGGCGCGTTTGTGCTTGCATTTGTGATTATGACAATGCTGTCTGTAATCCTGCTTCTGCTTGTACGGCGGCTTTGGATCTGGGCAACGGTGATGGGCGCCGCCACACTGATAATCGGCATAATAAACTGTGTAAAGCTTGCGGTAAACGGCGATTATTTTTTTCCGTGGGATATATCAATGGCGGGAAATATGGGTCAGCTCATCGGTTTTGCCCGTTTTGACCTGCCGCCGTATCTGTGGCTGTTTATACCGGCATTTATAATTGCCTGCGTGCTTTACGCACTGTCGGGCGCCGAAATTCCAGTGCGCTGGTATGGCAGAATTCCGATTGCAACCGCTGTTTTTGCCGTATTTATCGTCTTTTACAATGAGCCTAAGGTGACGGAAAAGCTTCTGAACAAATTCAACATGTCTTTTAACGACAGCGTCCTGCAAGCGTCCAATTACAGCGCCAACGGGTTTGTGGACGCGTTTGCGATAAACTGCATGGCCATGAAGGTAACCGAGCCGGAAGGGTACAGCGCAGATAAAATCGCAGGCTACCTTGAAAGCTATGAAGGTCTTGAGCCGAGCGAGCCCGTGCGGTATAATTCACCTGACGTTATCGTTATTCTGTCCGAGGCATTTTTCGACATAACAACTTTAAAAGACACAACCTTTTCACAGGAGCCGCTGTCTAACTTCAAAACAATAGCCGCCCGTGAAAACGCATATGCCGGCAATCTTATAACATCGGCGCTGGGCGGCGGAACAGTCAGAACCGAATTTGAAATATTGACAGGGCTTACCGTCGACTATCTCGTAAACGGCACAAGTCCCTATCTCTACGTCAAAGATAATATGGATACCTACGTTTCAAATTACGGGGATCAGGGCTACTTTACAAAGGGAATACACACCTACAACGGCGACTTTTATATGCGAAACGAGGCATATCCCAAGCTGGGCTTTGATGAGTTTGTCTCGGAGGACGAGCTGAAGCTGCGTGAAAACGCCTCCTGGCGCCGAGACTATCTCACCGACAACACTCTGATTGACGAGGTAATAGATACCTTAGAAACACACCGGGACAAGCCCAACTTCATATTCGGCATAACCATGGAAAATCACCAAAGTTACGGCAAAACCGACCCGGAGGATATTGTCATTGAAGTGAAAAACGACAAGCTGAGTCCCGATGTTCTTGACTCGGTAACTACCTATACTCAGGGAGCATACTATGCAGACGCGGCGCTGCGCCGGCTTGTAGATTACATTGATAACCGCGAAAAAGACACAATCATTCTGTTTTTCGGCGACCACCTGCCCACTCTCGGCTCCAATCAGGCAGCCTTTAATCAGGCGGGAAACGTTGACATTTCGGATGGATACTCCTTTGAAGAAAAAATGTATCTTTACAGCACTCCGTTTCTGTTCTATGCAAACTACGATGTTGATTACGCTCCGTTGCTAAGCTCAGGCAATATTTCCACCTACTACATGCTGTCACTGCTTGCCGATATAACAAACACAAAAATGACTCCGTACATGCTTTATCTTCGGGATAAATTCGAGCTTTTGCCGTATTATAATGTAAGGCTGAGCTTTCCGCCTCTTAAAAACGAACAGACCGACTTTATAAACTCAATGCGGCTTATAACCTATGACAGAGTTGCAGGAAAGCGTTATTCGGTAAAGTAAACAACCCTGATAAGGAGGCAGAGATATCCTGAAAGTCAAAGAATTTTTTAAGAATAAAATCATCGGCAAAACCTGGCTGAAAGTCCTGAGCTTTTGCAGCGTTCCGTTTTTTATTTTTATGTGTCTGTTTGAGGCGGAATACCTTCATTACCGCATAAAGGACACCATGTTTTACAGGTGGGAACGCAATCCTCTGTCTGTGGTTTTCGCATTTATAGTTTTTGCTATTATATCCTTAGTTTTGCTCCTGTTTACCAAAAAGCTGTGGATTTACGGAGTATGTTTCGGGGCTCTTACCGTTATTGCAGGGCTGATAAACTGTATTAAGGCCGCCGCAAACGGTGATAATTTCATGCCGTGGGATATATCTATGGCAGGAAAGCTTGATCAACTTGTAAGCTTTGCCAAAATAGACCTGCCCAAATACACATTTGCAGGAATTGCAGTCATTTCGGCTTTTATCGTTATATTTGCACTTTCAAAAGCACAGATACCTGTCAGATGGTATATCCGCGTACCCGGCGCCGCCGCAATTTTTTCCGTATTTGTCATGTTTTATAATATGCCGGAGCTTACGGAAAAAGTATTCCGTAAATTTGAAATGTCATTTGAAGACAGCATACTTCAGTCAACAAACTACAATACAAACGGATTTGTAAGTGCTTTTACAATTAATTGCTTTGCACTTAAGGTTGTGCCGCCCGAAGGGTACGGCAAAGAAAAAATCTACGGATATCTTGACGCTTATATTCAGGATAACACCGTTAATAACGGCACTGCTCAAAAATCCGAACAGCCGGATATTATAGTTTTAATGTCGGAGGCATTTTTTGATGTTAGAACACTCAAGGGAACGGAGTTTTCCGAAAATCCCCTGAAAAATTTTGACAGAATATGCCAAAGTCAAAATTCTTACTCCGGCAAAATGTACACAACAGCATTCGGCGGAGGAACGATAAGAACGGAATTTGAAACCATAACGGGTCTGACGCTTGATTATCTTGCCAACGGCACAAGCCCGTACCTGTACATCACAAAGGACACCGAAACCTATGTTTCCGTTCTGAAAAATCAGGGATATACCACAACCGGCATCCATCCGTACGACGGCTCGTTTTATATGCGCGAAAATGCGTATCCGTATCTGGGCTTTGACAGCTTTATAACAGAGGACGACCTCCGTGACAGAGAGGACGCAACACGGCGCCGCGGATACCTGACAGACGATATGCTCACAAACGCTGTAATTGATACTCTTGAGCAAAACAGCAGTGCTCCAAACTTTATCTATGCAATATCAATGGAAAACCACGGTGCATACGATAAATCGGAGCCGTCCGAGATTATAATAGATGTTCAAAACGACAGTCTGAATCAGAAAATGCTTGATTCGGTAACCACTTATACACAGGGTGTGTATTATACCGACCGGGCGCTCGGAAAACTTGTTGATTATATTGACAAACGGGATAAAGAAACAATACTGCTGTTTTTCGGCGACCATCTTCCCACTCTCGGCGCAAGCTATGCGGCATATACACAGGCCGGCAATATAAAGCTGTCCGACGGTCTGAATTATGAAGAAAATAAGTTTTTATACAGCACGCCGTTTGTCTACTATGCAAACTATAACGTCGATTACAGCGTATTCGGCGGAAATCATGATATTTCATGCTACTACCTTTTGTCATTTATGGCTAAAATCGCAGGTACTCAAACGACACCGTATATGGAATATCTGCTTGACAATTTCAAGCACGTGCCCTTTTATAACACACGGCTGCAAGCAGAGCTTGATAAGGCAGGCTCGGAATTTATAAATTCCATGCGCTTTATGACCTATGACAGAATAAAGGGCAAAGGATATTCGGTTACCGATAAATAATAAAAAGCTGTCATGCTAAATGACAGCTTTTACTTTAATTATACTCTTTTAAGTGTTGTTCTTGCAAGCTGCTGACCGCTGCTGTTGCTGCTGCCTACCGGAAGAAAGGTTACAAACTCTATAGCATAGAGATTGCACACAACGTAAGTATCATTGCGGCTTTCATATAAAACAATATAGCTGACTCCGACAAGGTACAAGATGCCTTCCTTGCGTACTATATTTGACGAACCGACAAGAAAATCGACAATAACGCGGTTGCCCACATTATCGGCAAGTATCTGCTGAAGCGACCCCTGATATCCACCGCCAATGGCATAGTCTAAATTATTCTGTTCTGCTGTCAGTCTGCCGCTGGGGCTCGTGCCTCCCTGAGACTGAGAAGCGCCGCCGTTCAAACTGCCTGTACCGTTCAAACTTCCCATTCCGTTAAGGCCGCCGCCTGTACCGTTCATACCCTCATTAAGGGGTAAGCGCTGAGAATGCATATCCTGTTCTGCCATAAAATTGTCCTCCTAAGTATAAAAATATAAATCTGTCGGATTGTAAAAACAATGCTGGCCAATAGTAGAGAAGAAGTATCCGACCTCAGACGGAAAAAACTGCCGGCACCCTGCTGAATACGGATTATAAAACCACAGCGCCTGACCGAATCCCGTCACACGCTGACCCGAAATAACCATATCAGCTATATCAAAATGCACCTGGGTTGGGTTCATATTATAAATATTCTGAGGATTATACCGTCCGTTTTCCGTCTCGCTTGCACAGACAAACTGACCAGGCTGCATGATAATTCTTCGGATGCTGCCCTGACCTATGCGGTTATATTCCCCTGCAGACACATGCACCCTGTTCATCACCACCCCGCCGACCGCCATCATTCCGTCAAAACCCTCACCGCCCGCCTCGCATTGTATAAGTCTTGCCAGCAGTTCTCTGTCACTGTACATCTTACCACCTCTCGGAAAATTATATGCGATTTTAAAAATAAAAATGACAAAGCCCCGTGCGGTATTTGGCACGGGGCTTGTAATATTAAATTCAGTCTATATTCTCGCCAGCATCAGACTCATGATGAGGCTGAAGCAGCTTTATAAGATTTGTATTATATACAATCTGTGCAAATTCTGCGCGCGTCGTCTCTCCCTTGGGGTCAAACGTATTATCGTCTCTGCCGTTGACTATCCCGCCGCGCTGCATGCGCAGCACCGATTCCTTTGCCCATTTTCCGATTTTATCTTCATCCGAAAAGCGTTCAACATCCGTATTGCGCGTTGACAGACCGCAAAAATCAAAGAAGTTGGAGAGCATAACGCAAATCTGCTCACGGGTCATAAAATCGTTTGGATTAAACTCCGTATCTGTCATACCGTGAATTATCCCGTTTTGCTTCGCCCACGCAACATGAACGCCGTAATACCTTTTCATATCAACATCCGAAAACGGCGCATCCTTAAATCCGCTTGTATCCGAGCCGTAAATACGGGACAGAATAGTCACCGCCATCCCGCGCGTAAGACTATCCCGCGGAGCAAAGGTTTTATCCGCCACTCCGGTCATAACCTTATTTGTGCTTACATAGTTAACAGCCTCATAAAACCACTCAGACTGAAAAACATCCGTGTATTCCGTCCCCTGTGCCTGTACTGGCAGTGAGGATAACAGCAGCACCAACGCCAGCAAAATGCCGATAAATTTTTTCTTCATAATATAGCATCCTTTGCATATTGAGAAAATAGGATGTGCGCACAAGTGCACGCATATAAATTTCGCATTAATATATTATAAAGTATACTATGAAAAAATGCGATTGTCAAATCTTATATTTTCCTGAGTCCCCAAATACGTGAAGCATATTCAGAAACCGCGCGGTCGGATGAAAAAACGCCGGCTTTGGCAATATTGACAAGAGACATTCTGTTCCATGTTTCCCGCTCGCCGTAGGTTTTATCCGCGCGCAGCTGCGCCTGCTTATAGCTTTCAAAGTCCGCAAGCGTCATATATGGGTCTGAATCTTTAAGGTAGTGAACAATACTGTCAAAATTCTTGCCGCAAAGACCCCCATTGGATACAAACTTCAATATATCGCAAAGCTCCGGGCTTGAGCTTAGAATATCACTCGGACTATAAGACGCAAGCCGCTCGTTTACCTCTTTTGTGCGCATACCAAAAAGAAAAATATTATCGTCCCCGACCTGCTCGTGTATCTCAACATTTGCTCCGTCCAGCGTGCCTATGGTTATGGCGCCGTTTATCATAAACTTCATATTTCCTGTTCCCGACGCCTCTTTGCCCGCAAGCGAAATCTGCTCCGAAAGCTCCGCGGCAGGCATCATGATTTCCGCAAGCGAAACACGGTAGTCGGGCAAAAATACTGCCTTTAAAAATCCGTTTGTCTGCGTATCGTTATTTACCGTATCCGAAACGGCACAGATAAAGCGTATTATTTCTTTAGCCATAACATAACCCGACGACGCCTTTGCGCCGAAAATAAAGGTATGAGGCTTTATTTTTATTTCATTATTCTTAAGTTTTCTGTAAAGATAAAGTATATACAGCGCGCAGAGAAGCTGACGCTTATACTCGTGCAGACGCTTTGCCTGAATATCAAAAATCGAGTCGGGTGATACAGAAATTCCGCAGTTTTTGCCGATATAACCTGCAAGTCTGCGCTTATTTTCAAGCTTGATTTCAGACAGTCGCTGCAAAACGCTTGAATTATCCTTAAACTTCAAAAACTTTTCCAGCTGCATTGAGTCCTTTATAAACCCGTCTCCTATCGTTTCACAGAGAAGCTCTGTAAGCCGCGGGTTTGACTGGCAAAGCCAGCGGCGGTGTACAATCCCGTTTGTAACATTTGTCAGCTTACCAGGAAAAATATCGTTATAATCACGAAACAAATCATTTTTCAGTATCTCGCTGTGAAGAGCGGAAACTCCGTTTACGCAAAAGCTGCACGCCACGCATAGATTTGCCATTTTAACCATTCCGTGCGAAATAATCGCGATATTATCAATGCATGCGCGCTTTTCCGGGTGATTTGCATAAACATCCTCGCAAAAACGGCGGTTTATTTCCTTAACAATGGAATAAATGCGAGGAAGTATAGACTTAAACATAGCAACATTCCACTGTTCCAGCGCCTCGCTCATGACAGTGTGATTGGTATACGCAAGCGTTTTTGTGCAGATACTCCAGGCATTATCCCACGAATACCCGTGCTCGTCCATTAAAATGCGCATAAGCTCCGGGATAGACAGCGCAGGATGGGTGTCATTTATGTGTATTACCGCTTTATCGGCAAGATTATCAAGCGAATCATACAGCGCAAGATGTTCTTTGATAATATTTTTCAGCGACGCGCTCACAAAGAAATACTGCTGACGCAGACGCAGGCGCTTGCCGGTATCATGGTCGTCAGCCGGATAAAGGACCTTTGATATCGCCTCACTCTGAGCTTCGTTTTCCACGCTCTTGAGATATTCGCCGCGTGAAAACAGCGACATATCGAAATTATCAAGACTTTTAGCGCCCCAGATGCGCAGCTTATTGACGATATCACCGTTGCCGGAAATGAGGATGTCATAGGGCACGGCAAGCACGCGGGTGTAGTCCTTATGCACCGTTTTCAGCCCGCTGTCGCTCCAGTTTTCCTCCACATATCCGTCAAAGTAAACCTCTTCGCTCTCGTCAGGTCTCGGAACAAGCCATGCCCCGCCCAGCTCCAGCCAGTTATCGGGATACTCCACCTGCCAGCCGTCCATAATAACCTGCTTGAATATGCCGAATTCATAGCGTATGGAAAATCCGGTAGCCGGATAATTAAGACCTGTAAGCGAATCAAGATAACATGAAGCAAGGCGCCCTAAACCACCATTTCCAAGCCCGGCGTCCGGCTCCATTTCGTACAGTCTCTCAAGGTCGCCTCCAAGCTCTTTCAGCGCATCCCTCATTTGAGTCTCTATTCCGAGATTGTAAAGGTTATTTTTCAACGAACGCCCGATAAGAAACTCCATCGACATATAATATACCTTTTTGGCGCCCTGTTCTTTCTCTCGTTTAGCGCTCTGCGCGCGTTTCTTTTGAAGAATACCGCGAGTAATACCTACTGCCGCCTCATAAAACTGACGGTCGGTTGCATCATTTGCCGATACGGCAAAGCGCTCTGTCAGCTCATCAATTATCTGCTGTTTAAAATTCAAATTTTACCTCTCCTTTACAAGTAACACATTTAAGACCGCGATAATACCGGCTTGCACACCACGGTCTTTTCTGAAGCCATTGAAATCCGATTATATTATTGACTGATAAAGCTCCCCGTATAACCTTGCCGATTTATCCCAGCTATAATCACCAGACATAGCGTTTTTCTTAACGACCGCAAACTGTTTTTTATCGTGATAAAGCTCTGTCGCACGCCAAATTGCATTTGCCATATCATTGTCGTCAAACTGCTCGAAATTTATACCGTTTCCCTCTCCCGTCTGCGGATTAAACGGAAAAACAGTATCGGCAAGCCCGCCGGTCTTGCGCACTATCGGAATTGTACCGTAGCGCATTGAAATAAGCTGTGCCAATCCGCACGGCTCATACTCAGACGGCATAAGAAAGAAATCTGCGCCGGCATAAATTTTCCTTGCAAGCACGCTGTCAAAGCCTATTACGGCACGCATTTTATCCCGATGCGCAAAAGCCGTGTCTGACAGACACCTCTCATAACCGTAATCACCGCTGCCCAAAACAACAAACTGAATATCAAGCGTCATCAGCCATTCAAGGCGGCGGCACACAATGTCCATGCCCTTTTGGTGCGTTAAGCGAGTCACCATACCTATCAGCGGTATATCATTTCTCTTTTCAAGACCAAGCTCCTCCTGAAGAGCAAATTTATTGTGATATTTCAGATTCCTGGTATTTATTGAGTAGTTTACCTTTAGTGCGCTGTCTGTTTGCGGATTATAACTATCAGTATCAATTCCGTTGACTATACCCGACAGCTTGAACTGCCGCGCGCGCAGTATATGCTCAAGCCCGAACGCATAGCGCTCATCCAAAATCTCACCCGCATAGGTGGGAGAAACGGTATTGACACGGTCTGAACATTCAATCGCACCCTTAACAAGATTGATACAATCGCCGTAATACAGCAGCGGCAGCTTATCCTCCGAAAGCCCGAACACGTTGCCTAAAATATAAGCGTCGAATTTGCCCTGAAATTCTATGTTGTGTATGGTAAAAAGTGTTTTAATCATTCCGTATCCCGGTCTTTGACGGTACTGGCAGTCAAGAAGCACCGGAATTATCGCCGTATGCCAATCGTTGCAGTGAAGTATATCCGGGAAAAAATCAATTACCGGAAGAATTTCCAAAACAGCGCGCGAGAAAAATGCCACCCGCTCGCCGTCGTCAAACTCGCCGTACACATTGGGACGGTTGAAGTAGAATTCATTATCTATAAGATAGTATGTCAATTCCTGCGTCTTATACTCAAAAATACCGCAGTACTGCTTACGCCAGGAATTGTTTATATAAAAATGAGTAATATATGTGCATTTGTCACGCATTGCGCCGATCGCAGAATACATCGGTATCACAACGCGTATATCATACCCCAAAGCCCGCAGCGCCTGCGGCAGCGCGCCCGCGACGTCGCCGAGCCCGCCTACCTTTATAAACGGCGCCGCCTCGCCCGCAGCATAAAGTATCTTCATTTTAAACCTCCGAAAATTTCATATCAGATTCTTGTGTTTTTAACAAATACATACGGATATTCAGGAGCGCCGCAAAGATATTTGTTTTCAGACACATTGATGTTTTTATCGAGTATGACATACCCCAGCCCGCAGTTTTTTCCCACAACGGAATTTTGCATTATTATCGAATTTTCAACTACGGCTCCCGTTTCTATCGTAACATTTCTGAATATTATAGAATTTTTAACAGTACCGTCTATTCTGCACCCGTCGGCTATAAGGCTATTTTCCACACTGGCATTGTATTTATACAGCACCGGCACCGTATCCATGACGCGCGTCATAACCGGACTGTCGCTTTTAAAAACCTGACTGCGGACATCGCTGTCAAGCATCTTCATGCTGATATTGTAATAGTCCTTGACAGTATTTACAACACCTGAAAACTCCCGATGCTCGAAGCCCAAAATCTTCAGCGAGGAAGTATTTTTGATAAGAGCATATTTTTCAAAGCTGTAATGGTCGTGCTCGTCGGCACGGCGGATAATATCCAGGAGCAGCTTTCTGCTCATTATATATATGCCGAGCGACGTATTTTTGACACTCTGCTCCTCCTCAACAATATACGTCATTTCACGGACACGCTCACCCTCAAGATGAAGCTCAAGGTCGCCGGGCGAGCCGCAGCGGCCGGAATATACCGCGGTTATATCGGCGCCGCCTTTGATATGAAAATCAAACACGCGCTCAAAATCAACGCTTGCAATTATATTGGAATTTGTAAGTACAATATATTCCTCTTTAAGCCCCTTAATATACGGTGAAACGGAACGCAGGGCGTCCAGCTTGCCGCGCGCCAAAAACACCTCGTTATTATTTTCCGTTCTGTAAAACGGAGACAGGATACGCAGACCGGAGCTGCGGTGGTCAAGATCCCAGTACCGTCCGCCGCCGAGGTGGTCTTCAAGCGAAGCGTAGTTGCGTTTTGTAACGACCGCCACATTGTCTACACCCGCATTCACAAGCGAAGACAAAATAAAATCCACGGTGCGGAAGCGTCCGCAGAACGGAATTGACGCAAGAGTCCTGTTTTTGGCAAGCAGATTTGTCTCTGCACTGTAAGAATCGGAAAAAATAATACCCGCAAACAAATTCATAATCCCGTTTCCCCCTATCTTCCGCTGTACGGCTCTATCATTTCGTTCGGCCGCACAACCTGACCTGATTTTACTATCGCGCCCTTGCCTATAACGGCAATTCCCCATTTGGATGAGTCCTCGCAGTTTTCCGGCAGATCGCCTATAACGGCGCCGTCCTCTATGACGACATCATCCGCTATGATTGCGTATTTAATATCGGCGTTCCTGCCGATTTTGGTATTTGACATTACAACGCACGAGTTTAAAGACGCGCCGCTTGCGACCTGAACGCCGGAAAACAGCACCGTATACCACAGCTTGCCGTCAATACGGCAGTTTTCGGTCACCATGCTCTCGATTATCTGCGCGTTTTTACCAATGTACTGAGGTATCATCGGGTCAAAGCGTGAATAAATCTTCCAGTCGGGGTCGGACAGATTCAGAGGGATTTTGGGATTGAGCAAATCCATATTCGCCTCCCAGAAGCTTTCGATTGTGCCGACGTCCTTCCAGTACCCGTCAAAGCGGTATGCCATCATCTTCTCTCCCTGCGCTATCATTTCAGGAAGAATATTTGCACCGAAGTCATGTCCACTGCTGCCGTCCTGTTCATCACGGATAAGATATTCTTTCAGCTTATCCCAGGTAAAAATATAAATTCCCATAGAGGCATTGTTGCATTTTGGCTTTTCGGGCTTTTCCTCAAATTCGTAAATACGTCCGGTCTCATCAGCGTTCATTATACCAAACCGCGACGCCTCCTCTATCGGCACGGGAAGTGCCGCGATTGTACACGCCGCGCCCGTTTTACGGTGATAATCCGCCATTTTGGAATAATCCATTTTGTATATATGGTCGCCCGACAAAATAAGTACATATTCGGGATTATACTTTTCTATAAAGCGGATATTCTGATAAACCGCATTTGCCGTGCCCTTATACCATTCGCCGCTGTCCGCCTTGACATAGGGAGGCAGGATACTTACACCGCCGTTAAGCCTGTTTAGGTCCCACGGAATTCCGTTTCCTATGTAGGCGTTGAGCTCCAGCGGCTGATACTGCGTCAAAACACCTACTGTGTCTATACCGGAATTTATGCAGTTTGACAGTGTAAAATCAATAATCCGGTATTTTCCGCCGAACGGTATGGCGGGCTTTGCCGTGTTTTTAGTCAGAACATGCAGACGAGAGCCCTGACCACCCGCTAAAAGCATGGCGACAATTTCCTTGTTTTTCTTGAACATTGGCAGCCTCCTTAATAGTATTATTTATATTCTACAAAAGCTATAAAGCCTGGGATTTTACCTTTTTAACCGTACACTTATAAAGCAACGCACCAAACGGCGGCAGCGTAAAGTCGGCGCTGTACTCAAGCCCGTGCATCGGCTCGGACTGCGCCGTCACAAGCCGAATATGCCGGTCCTTGCCTCCGAATTCCTCGCTGTCGCTTGACAGCAGCAGTCTGTATCTGCCGCTATGCGGCAGACCTACCTTATAATTTTCTATAAGATAGGGCGAAAAGTTAAGCAGAGTTATCACCTCATTGCCCGCAGCGTCAATACGCCTGTATACATAAACGCTGTTGCGGCTGTCATCCGCGGATATCCAGCAAAAGCCGTCATATCCGCACTCGAGCTCGGACAAACACTTTTCCTTTTTATATAAATGATTAAGAGCCCTGATATATTCCTTATATTTTCGGTGCATGGGAAAATCCAAAAGCATCCAGTCAAGCCCGGTCGCCTCGTCCCACTCACGAAAATGCGCAAATTCGCCGCCCATAAAAATCAGCTTTTTTCCGGGATGGGTATACATATACGCCATATATGCACGCAGATTGGCAAACTTATCGTCATAGTAACCCGGCATCTTTTCAATAAGAGAGCATTTGCCATGTACCACCTCGTCGTGAGACAGCGGCAGAATAAAATTCTCGGAAAATGCATATGAGGTGGAAAAACTCATCATATTCTGCTTATCATGCCGACCCTCGTGAGGCGTGGACATATATTTCAACGTATCGTTCATCCAGCCCATATTCCATTTGAAATCAAAGCCCAGTCCGCCGTCCTCAACGGGAGCCGTCACAAGCGGCCACGCGGTGGACTCCTCCGCCACGGTAAAAATGCCGGGACGGTCCTTGTGAACAACGGTGTTGAAAAGCTTTAAAAACTCCACTGCCTCAAGATTTCCGTTACCGCCGTATTCATTTTGACGCCACTGCCCGTCCTTTTTGCCGTAATCAAGATAAAGCATAGACGCCACGGCGTCTACCCGCAGTCCGTCGATATGGTATTTATCCAGCCAGTGGCAGGCGCTTGAAATCAAAAAGGACGCGACCTCTCTTTTTGAATAGTCAAAAATGCGCGTACCCCAATCGGGATGCTCGCGCTTGAGCGGATCTTCGTATTCGTAAAGACACTGACCGTCATACTCGTAAAGCCCCATCTCGTCTTTCGGGAAGTGAGCGGGTACCCAGTCCATGATAACACCTATCCCCCGACGGTGGCAGCAGTTGACAAAGCTCATAAAATCGTGCGGCGTGCCATAGCGCGATGTGGGCGCAAAATAGCCTGTAACCTGATAGCCCCAAGACTTGTCAAACGGATACTCGGACAGCGGCATAAGCTCAATATGAGTATAACCCATGTCTACAACATAATCCAAAAGCCGCTCGCACAGAGTATTGTAAGATAACTCCTGTCCGAATTCATCGCGCATCCATGAACCGGCATGCAGCTCATATATGTTCATCGGACTATTCAAAAAGTCCGCTGCAGCGCGTTTTCTGCGCCAGATAGTATCGGTCCACTTAAATCCCTCTATATCATACAGCTTTGAGGCGGTTGCAGGACGTGTTTCAAAATGATTGGCATACAAATCAGATTTATAGATAAGCCTGCCGTCATGTGTTTCGATAACGTATTTATAAGAGGTATAGGTATCAAGCTGCATAGGCTCCGATTCCCAGACCCCGTTTTCACTTATTCTGTGCATCGGGTTTGAGCGTGCCTCCCAGCCGCAAAACTCACCCGTCAGGTACACCATAGCTGCATGCGGAGCCCAGACGCGGAAAACCCAGCCGTTCTTGGTGAGATGCGAGCCGAGAAATTCGCCCGCCTTACTGTCTATACTATCCCACAGAGGTATGCTTTCATTAATTTTATCTATTCGCATTTTTTCACTTCTTTCCTAAAAACGCCATCGATTTTGTGATTTTTTTATTTACATCTTCTATAATTTTTATTATACTATAATTGCAAAATATGTGCAATAAAAATTTTAATAATTTTTTCCAATTCACATAAATTTAAAATATACCCTTAAAAAGGATAAAATATGATAAAGTTTGATTGTTATCTAAAAAATCATAAGCTTCCGCAAGGCGCGCTGCGCAGCGGAAGCAGCGCTTGGTTCTGTGTAAAGACAGCGTGCGGGCTTAACATCGATCATGTCAATATGATTGTAAGAAAGGATTCATTGACACATACATTTATTTTAAGCAAAAGCGGGAATACAAATACAAATTACGATACCTTTGAGGGCAATATCACATTATTCGGCTCAGGATTTCACCGCTACCGCTTTGAGCTTGTAAAGCCTGACGGAATCATGTACTTTGCCGGCACCAAGGACGGGCACAGCGCCGTTATCGGCGACTGGCTGCCGGAATGGCAGATTTTTGTTTATGACAAGGATTTTGAAACGCCATCAGACAGTGACGGCGCCGTAATGTATCAGATTTTTCCCGACAGATTTTACAAAGCGCCGGATTTTGTCCCGGGGGAGCCAAAAAATGAACGGATAATGCACGAAAACTGGCAGGAAAAACCGTATTGTTACTATGATTACGCCGGCTTTCGCTGCAACGACTATTTCGGCGGGAATCTGCGCGGAATCGAGCAAAAGCTCCCCTATATAAAATCGCTCGGCGTCACGCACATTTATCTAAATCCGATTTTTGAAAGCGCGGAAAATCACCGCTATTCTACCTCCGATTACATGAGCGTAGACCCGTATCTCGGCGACAGCGCTGATTTTATAAGTTTATGCAAAAAGGCTGCCGAGTATGACATAAAAATAATTTTAGACGGAGTTTTTTCTCATACGGGCGACGACAGCATTTACTTCAATAAGTACGGTCACTATCCGCCAAACGGAGCATATAACAGCAAAAAATCACCATATTACTCATGGTACAGCTTTACCGATTATCCTGACAGCTACGACTGCTGGTGGGGCTTCAAGACGTTGCCGAACGTCAAAGAAACCGAGCAGGGATACACGGAGTTTATAACAGGTAAGAACGGTGTTCTTCGCCACTGGATGAGGCTTGGCGCATCCGGCTGGAGGCTGGACGTTGCAGACGAGCTGCCGGATGAGTTTTTGGATAAGGTTCGAAGTGCTGTCAAAGCTGAAAATCCGCAGGCGCCCATTATAGGGGAGGTATGGGAAAACGCCGTAAAAAAATGCAGCTACGGCGCCCAGAGGCGCTTTCTCTCGGGTGCTCAGTGTGACTCGGTAATGAATTATCCGTTTGCAAACGCTATATGTTCGTTTATGAAAAACGGTGACGCGCAGAAATTTTACGAGTCGGTAATGGAAATCATAAACGATTATCCTGCACCGGCCGTCAAATATCTCATGAATATGCTGTCAACGCACGACACGGCAAGAATTATTAACAGACTGACTCTTGACAGCCTGCCGCCGAGGCAGGAGCAGTCGAAGGCGTGCCTGACGCAGGAGCAGCGTCAAAGGGGAGTTGAGCTTTTAAAAAGCGCCGTAATACTGCAATATACACTTCCCGGCATACCGTGTATATTTTACGGTGACGAAGCGGGCCTGGACGGATTTGAAGATCCGTTCTGTCGCGGAACATACCCGTGGGGCAAAGAAGAAAAATCGCTATTGAATTTGCATGAAAAACTTGGTATAATCAGAAGAGAAAACCGTAAGGACTTTTCAAAAGACATCGAATTTATAAAGCATGACGCAGGTGTTGTGCATTATCGCCGCGGCGGGCTTTGCGTAATAGTCAATATGTCCGATAACAATATTTACAGCGACGTATTCAAAAATACGCTTGCCGCAAACAAGCTTGAAAACGGAGTATTAAAGCACGGAGGAGCCGCCGTTTTCAGAGCTGCGGATATTGAGGAGTAAACAATGGAAAAAATACTTTTGATATACAACCCCAACTCCGGCAAAAAAAATATTGCCTCGCATCTTGACAAGATAGTTGATATTTTTGAGTCGGCAGGTAAGCTTATAACGCTTTATCGCATTGACGAAAAAAACCGCATGTCAATGGAAGAAATTATACAAAACGGAAGTTTTGACGGAATTGTCGTCTGCGGCGGAGACGGAAGTGTGAACTCCGTGGCGTCAATGATACTCAAAAACGGAGTAGATATACCGCTGGGCATTATACCAAACGGAACCTGCAACGATTTTTCCCGCTCGCTCGGTATGCCATCGGATATAATCCGCTGCGCGCGGATTATCGCACAGGGAAATGTAACGCGCACCGACATAGGATTTATAAACGGTTCGGAGAGCATTTTTGTAAACGAGCTTGCGGGCGGAGTTTTAGTTGCCGCATCATTTTCAACCGACCAAAATATGAAAAAAATGTTCGGTCCACTGGCTTATTACGTCACGGGCTTGGGAGAGCTTGCAAACGTTAAGCCGTTTGAACTGAAGATAGAGACGGAAGATAAAACATATGTAGAGCAGGCGCTGGTGTTCGTCGTGCTCAACGGCACCGATATGTCAGGCTTTTCCAACGTCATAAAGGATGCGCTCATGCAGGACGGCGAGATGGATATACTGATATTCAAAAATACAAATCCTCTTGAAATTACCGACACATTATTTAAGTTTGTCACCGGCGGGGATTTTCGTGACAAAAACGTTGTCAGAATAAGAACCGCGCACTGCAAAATAAGCTGCCAGGCAGACATTTCCACGACTGTGGACGGCGAAAGAGGTCCGGGTTTTCCGCTGGAGCTTAACATGAAACAAAAAGCACTCAGTATTTATTACTGATAAAATAAAAAACAGTGTGTGCATCGCACACACTGTTTTGTTATTCGGCTTCATTCAAATAGCGTATTATAACGTCACGGTCATTAGGCAAAACTCCGTCCATAACAAGCTCAAGCACCATTTCAAGCGTCTGACCGATACGCTGTCCGCTGTAACCCAGGTTTTTAAGGTCTGACCCGTTCAAATCAAGGCTCGCTAATGTATATACCTCATTTTTATCATGAATATCTCGTATAACATCTAAGGTCATATCTATAATTCTGCATCTTTCGGAGTTTTCCAACGAGTTGAATACGGCGCGTCGGAGAATAAGAAGATCATTATAAAAACTATCGCCCAAATGAGACAGAACCCTTTTAATTCCCGATCTGTCCCGCGGCTCAGCCGCAGCACAGTACTGCATAAGCCGCCTGATATAACGGCACGATATCGATTTCAGACGCAGCGAGCGGAGGGTGTTCCCCGTAATGCCGGTTTCCGATGTATCTACCGGCGTTATAGATTTTTTTTGAATATTGACGCAGCGCGAAAGAAAAAGTATCAGCGCCGCAAGCCGCAGGTCGGCATTAGGAGGCAGGCAGGAAAAGGCTTTAACGGCATAGTCCCATGTTCCGGCCGCAACAAGCTTGGGGAAATCACTGTGAATACTGAAAATAATATCACGGTAATTTTTAAGTACACGTGCGGCCCCCGTACCCGACAGAAGCTTTATTAACTCCTCCGTCACCCGCTCTCTTGCTATTTTTTTTAAAAGCGGCGATTTTCTCATCATGGAAAAAGCCGTCACGGATTCAATTTCAAAATTCAGTACAGACGCAAATCTCAGACCCCTGAGAATTCGCAGAGAGTCCTCCTCAAAGCGTATATCCGGGTCGCCGACAGCGCGAATAATCCCGCTTTTCAGGTCGTCAGCACCGTTAAATATGTCAATAATACCCTCACGCGGATTGTACGCCATAGCATTTACCGTAAAATCCCGCCGAGCAAGGTCTCCTCTTATATCCGATACAAAATTCACACTGTCGGGGCGGCGGTTATCGGAATATCTTCCGTCCGTCCTAAAGGTCGTTATTTCATACGCCCGCCCTCCCACAAGCGCCGTTAGTGTGCCGTGGGATATACCCGTTTCAGCATAGCGAATATCATTTTTCTGTAAAACAAGCTTATTTTGCTCGGGAGTTGCCGAAACCGCAAGGTCAATGTCCGACACGGGACGGTTCAGCAGCGCATCACGGACGCAGCCGCCGACCGCATAAACACTAAACCCGCTCTTTTCAAACGCGGATATAAGGCGCATAGCGCCGCTGTCAAGACTGACTACGCTATCCATCACAGCTCGGATTTTGACAAAAATGCTCGGGTCTTTTCACTTTTCGGATCGGAAAATACCTGCTCGGGTGTACCCGTCTCTTCAATCACGCCGTCAGCCATATAAATTATGCGATCGGCAACGTTTTTCGCAAAATCCATTTCATGCGTCACTACAATCATTGTGCGCCCCTGTGTTTTAAGCGATTTAATAGCGCGCAGCACCTCACCCGTAAGCTCAGGGTCAAGTGCGCTTGTAGGCTCGTCAAAGCACAAAATTTGCGGGTTCATTGCAAGCGCGCGCGCAATCGCCACTCGCTGCTGCTGTCCGCCCGACAGTTCGCACGGATATGCCTGCGCCTTTTCAGACAGTCCTACCGTCTGCAAAAGCGTTAGCGCTTCGCTTTCGATTTGCTCGCGTATTTCCTTTTTCTCCGCACCGGACGACACACCCTTTAAACGCATAAGCTCAGGTGCAAGAGTAATATTTTTCAAAACGTTATACTGCGGAAACAGATTAAAGGACTGAAACACCAGTCCGAAATTCAGGCGGTTCTTGCGTATGTCGCCGTCGCTGTAAAGATATTTCTTCTCGGCATTGTATATCTCCGCGCCGTTTACCGTAATGGTGCCGCCGTCGGGCTGCTCAAGAAAATTTATACAGCGCAAAAGGGTTGTCTTACCGCTTCCCGAAGAGCCGATAACAGCAATAACCTCACCCTTTTCCATGTTAAAACTGATGCCGGAAAGCACCTGAGTCTCTCCGAAGCTCTTTGTTATATCTTTAATTTCAAGCAGTGCCATAGTCTAACCTCTGTAATAATCCAGCTTTTTTTCGACAAAGCCGAAAAGTATAGTGAGAAGCCCGTTGAAAAGCAAATAGTAAATACCCGTAAAAAACAGCGGCCAAATAACGCCGGAGCTTTTGATAAAATCCTGCCCCGCCCAAATCAGCTCGTAAACCAAAATAATGCGCGCAAGCGACGTGTCTTTGACAAGCGTTATAACCTCATTGGACATGGGCGCCGTAATCCGCTTTACAACCTGCATGAGTACGACCCTGAAAAATATCTGCGGCTTGGTCATGCCCAAAACCTGACCTGCCTCGTACTGACCGCGCGGTATGCTCTCGATACCGCCGCGGTAAATTTCGGAAAAATAGCAGGCGTAATTTAATATAAAGGCGACAAACACCGCGGCGTTTCTTCCCCAGTCGCCCATGCCCCAAATGTTGCGACCGAAAATCCTGCCGGGACCGTAAAAAATAATAAGCAGCTGAAGCATCAGCGGAGTTCCGCGCACAACCCAAACAAGCGTTTTCACAAACCACTTGAGCGGTTTCCATCGGCTCATTGACCCAAACGCGATAATAAGCCCCAGCGGCAGCGCGCCCAAAAGCGTAACGCAAAATATCTCAAGCGTTTTGAGAAAGCCCTCGCTTAAGGCAATTATAACTGTCTGAAACATCTGTACCCTCAAACTTTCTCAAGGCAGGAGACAAAAATGCCTCCTGCCTTGATGAATTTACCGAAAATTACTGTGCTATTATAGATTCCTGCACACCGTATTTATTTGCAAGCTCCGTCATCGAACCGTCAGCATAGCTGGACTTGAAAAAGTCATTGAGCTTTGCGGCAAGGTCGCTGCCCTTTCTGAAACCGACGCCGTATTCTTCCTCGGTAAGCGGAACGGTGTAGGTTAAGTCATCGTAGTCGGTACCCTCTCCTATCATGGCGCCCGCCATAAGCAGGTCGATAATACTTGCCTGAGACGTTCCCGATGAAACCTCAAGGAGTGTGTCTGCCTGCGTCTCTGCCTCCCTGAAATTAAAGCCGTTTGCCTCTGCAGTTTTTTTCCCGGCAGAACCGGCCTCAACTACAAAATCAAGCTCCTTTACGCTCTCAAGCGTCGTATATTTTTCGGCGTCGGCATTCTTCAATACAACAACCTGTGCATTCTTGCAGTAGGCATTTGAAACCTCCATGCCCGCAAGCACCTCGTCGCCGATAGTCATACCGTTCCAAACACAGTCGATGCCCTTGTCGTTAAGCTCGTTAATCTTATAGTTCCAGTCGATTACCTTAAACTCTGCCTTAACGCCCAGACTCTCAGCAAACGCTTTTGCCATGTCAGCGTCAAAGCCGATCCATTCACCGTTTTCGTCCTTATAGTCCATGGGCGCAAAGTTTGTGATACCCACGACAAGCGTACCCTTGTCCTTAACATATTCGGAATCCGTCTTCGCTGTGTCATCCTTGGCACAGCCGCACATAAGCCCGAGCGCCATAACAAGCACTGCAAGCACCGAAACAATTCTTTTCATCTCATTTTCTCCTATTAATTATTCAAGCTGCACTTTACTGCGCTAATGTGATAATATAATAACATGTCATTTGCAATAATGCAAGTGCTTTTTATAAAAAAGAGCATATTTTTAACACAGCGGCTCCTCACGGCAAAATACGGCATTGTATTTCTGTGAAAAATATGGTACAATAATAAAAAAATACGGAGGTGTTTAAAACGGAAAAGGCAAAGGTATACTTTACAAAAAACATAACGCCGCAAAGCGTTATAGAAATGTACAAGATGCTGAACTGTCGGCTTTCGGGCAAGACAGCTGTCAAGGTACATTCAGGCGAAAAAGGAAATCAGAATTACCTGCGTCCGGAATTTTTAAAGCCTATGATAGAGCACGTGGGCGGAACCGTTGTTGAGTGCAACACCGCATACGACGGTCAGCGCAATACAACCGAAAAACACAAAAAACTGATTTATGCCCACGGCTGGACCAAATATTTTGATGTAGATATCATGGACGCCGAAGGTCCTGATATTACTCTGCATATTCCGGGCGGCAAGGTGCTGAAAGAAAACCTTGTAGGCAAAAACATTAAAAATTATGATTCCATGCTGGTGCTGTCGCACTTCAAGGGTCACCCGGCAGGCGGATACGGCGGCGCCCTCAAGCAGCTGTCTATCGGCTGCGCGTCCAGCAGAGGGAAGTCACTTATTCATTCAGGCGGTTTTACGGACGATCAAAGCATTGTGTGGGATCACATGGCGCCGCAGGATACGTTTTGCGAGGCAATGGCAGACGCGGCGGGCACCGTTGCCGAGCTTTTCAAGGGAAACATCGCATATGTCAGTATGATGTGCAACCTTTCGGTTGACTGCGACTGCTGCGCTGTTGCGGAAGACCCGTGCATGAAGGACATCGGAATATTATCATCGCTTGACCCGGTCGCGCTTGACCGTGCGTGCCTGGATCTGATTTACAGCTCAAACGACCCTGGAAGGAACCATTTTATTGAGCGTGTGGAAACGAGACACGGCGCGCACACCATAGACGCAGCTGCGGCGCTGGGATACGGTACGGATAAGTACGAGCTCATCTGCATTGACTGAAAATATAATCCGGCTGACTTAAAAGTCAGCCGGATTTTTTATACACCTGAACGTAAATCAAAGCTTATAATTGACTTTAAGAATAGGAGGCATAAAACAACTGTCTCCTGTTGCCAGCGCAGCAAATCCCGTATCGTTTTAAAATCATGTTATTTATCTATGTCTTATAACCTTTTCCGAAGCACTTTTTGCAATATTCTTCACTATCCTGACAGTTTGCGGAATCTGATACGGCGAAAGTCTTTCGCTGCATAATTTTATAACCTCTTTTTCCGAATTAAAATCTCCGCATATTTCAAGGGCAATTTGAGTACCGAATTTACTTTGGCAGCCGTAGACCAGAACTTCTTTTACCCTTGTATCTTTTTTCAGTTTACTTTCAATTTCCTGCGGATTCTGCACATCAAGATATGCAGATCTCGCACCGTAAAAAGATTAATAATAAAGAGAATGATAATAGTTATATTGAGGACAGTCAGTCTATCAATCAGTCTGATGAAAACTTAAGTAATATGACCGACGGACCGATTGCTCAAAATGGATGATGAAACAGCAATACTTGACGTTGTAGTAAAGCCTATTGAATTAGGCGGTAGAGTTCAGCGAATCGACGATTTTATTGTGCTTTATAAAAACCCTATAAAACAGGGTTACATTGAGTTGCTTGACATAGTTCTCCTTTTAGAGCCGCAGAATGTATCACTCATTCAAAGAGGCTCTGAACCTTTTGCAATAACGTTTTTCAAAGAACGGGAAAAAACTTTGGAGGTATGATATATACCCGGTTAAATACGGTTTGGAAGCCGTAATATCCGCACAATTGAAAGATATAAATACCAACTACCGAATGCTTGTTTTCATTTTGGAAAAGCCTGAACAACAGCACGGCATAGAGGTTGAGCCGAATCCCTTTGACGGTGCAGAGGTAAAACACCCCATTAGAAACCGTCGAGCATCAATTATCACAGGCGAATATAGAGGTGGTGTGTTCTGTAGATTGGAAAATAACCTTGACTGTCTGTGTACCTATTCGCCTCATCAGTATGACGAGAATTTTCATATCGGAGATTAGGTTATTGTGGCAATAACAAAATACAACTATACTCGCAAACAAATCTACGGAAAAATAGTGGTGAAGTGGTAAAAAATAAGGGTGTCGTAAAAACTACGCCCTTATTTAGTAAATTAAATTTTAGAAATTTCTTCATGAATTCTTTTACAGTTATTTTTATCCTTATACAAAAAATATTTATCCACTCTATTTATATACTTTTCTTTCATTTTGCAACCAGATTTTATATATTCAATTACCAAGGATACTAAATCGTCTTTGGCTTTTAAAATTTCACCAAATCCCATTGTTTCATAATCAAAATATCCTTTCTTATATTGACCGTCATCAAAATGATAGTAAAGCACAGGCTTTTTCAGATAAGCATAATCAAATATCGCTGATGAATAATCTGTTATTATTATTGATGCATCTGCAAATATCTTTTGGTATGATGTTTCAAACGGAGACAATGTAATGTAATTATCAAGTTTAAAATCTTCTACTTGTGCATACACATTAGGATGAGGTCTAAACACCAACTCATAATCATATTTTTTTGCAGCTTCAATTAGTTTTATATCGTTAATGAATTCCGAAAGCGCTTTAAAATACTCCGTATATTTAAATGCCTCGTTGTATTGATGATTAAGTTCTCTTGTTGATAAAAGTGTATTACGCCATGTAGGTAAAAAAACAATTTGTTTTTTAGGGGAACTATAAAGATTGTCATATCTTGCAAAGCCGGTTAATTTTACTTCATTTTTGGTATATCCATAACTTTCATTATCGATAATTGAGTTGTATTCACTTGGGGTTGCAGTTATTAGAAGTTTAAAATTTTTAAATAGGCGATCAAAATATCTGGACATGTCATCTTTCGTAATACCATGCTGTAAGAAAATGAATTGACTTTTAACAAGGGCTTGGAATATTTCAATTTTATCATTTTCTCCAAATGGGTATTGACGCAAAAAATCAAAATTTGACGTAATGTATTTCTTTGCAAAAAGAACAAGAAGTTTGTGTTCACGCGAACCGTAATCGACTATGTTTCCATATTTCTTTAGACGATTTTTATCAGGTGAATCTTTGTTGACAACAAAATATCTTTCAACTCCATCATTTATATCGGCGCTATATCTGAATAAATGTTCGGCATTATCATCCGCTTTATCGTGACGGTCCATATAGAGCCAAATATTTCTTTTTGACATATTAGGATACAGTTTTATGTAATCAGCAAGCAGTGATATTTCTTCTTCGAAATGCGGATGTACAAAATTTGATTTAACATACTTATTTATACATTCTTTTAACAGTTCCAATGAAAACGGCGCAACTGATAAAATGTTTTTAGAATCAGTTCTTCTGATTATTGAATTGTCACCAAGAACAAAAGCTCCTTCATGTTTTCTGAGTCTTGATGAATAACAGGTTTCAAGTTTTGTGGGGAAATCTCCATATTCTGACGAATGAATTTGAAATTCTATTTCACCATCATCGGTATATGGAATGTTCAATATAAAAGACTTAGATTCTAGTACAGGCTTGCCTAAAAAGTATATATCTCTCTGTTTTTGATGAAATGTTTTAGCTGTATAAGTCATTCCGCAATATTTTGCAATAAGCGAAAGACCCTCATATGATGAAAAAGTATAATATCCACCTATATTGATGCTTCCGTTGCATTCTTCAATAAGTGATACCCAAATACCCGGACAAATGTTCTGAAAAAAGTTTTCTCCAAAATAAAATGCAGGCACATCATCAGGGCCCACTTTTAGTGTAGCATCCATTTTATATTTAATTTTACGCAAATAGTATTTATGCCAATAATTCATATGTGTTGCGGCTTTGATTATATCATCATCTATGTATTGCATAATCCATTCTAATTCATCATGCAATAAATTTATATTAATTTGTTCTTTTATTGTATTTGAAATATTATTAAGTTTATACCATTGTGTATCATAAACAATTTGAAATTGTGTGTATTCAGTAACTCTGCCGTATTCGTTCAAATCCTGTTCAATAAGAAGCTTAGGCAATACAAGAAGTTTTTCATACCATCCTACTTTTTTATTACATACCTGAATAGCAGAATTACCCTTCCATCGTTTACGATAATAAAGGCGACTTTCTACACAGACACCGTACTTGCGTTTATCTAACAATATGCGATGGAGCATTTCTCCATCTTCAGCATATGTAAGCTTCGTATTGAATCTTTTGTTTATTATTGCTTCGCGCCTTATCAAAGTACTTGCAATATGCGCCTGAATTGATTTATGCTCTTCATCGATATCAATGATTCTTGTCTCTGTGAATTTTCTATTCAGTATGTGATCATGACTTGTAACATTTTCAAAAAGATAGAGAGGGAAAGAAACAAAATCAACAGCATCTCCATATTTTTCAAAAAAACGCAAACCACATTCAATATAGTTTTTAGCAAATTTATCATCGCTATCTAAAAATGCAATGTAATCACAACTAGCAACCTCCAAAGCCGAATTTCTTGCGGCACTGAGACCTTGGTTTTCTTGCTTAATATAAATGATATTATTAGGGTATCTTTTCTTATAATCACAGCAAATTGCATCACAGTTATCAGGACTACCATCGTTTACGAGAATAAGCTCTATATTTTTTTCAAAGCCACAGGTTTGATTTATAACACTGTCTATGGCATCTACCAGATAATCTTCAACGTTCCAAATAGGAATAACAACACTAACTTTAAACATTTAATTTTCCTCCGTTTTATTCTAAAATAAATATACCTAAATTGTTTGATTTATAACAATCAAAAGTATTGCATTCAACTTCATTCCACATTCCGAAATGACTGTCTTCTACAGGCGTTTTCTTAACCTTTAAAAAGTTCCCATATATAATTTTCCCGGGAGAGTATTGCCACTTTGTAAGATTTAAGAATTCAAATAGCATTGGCAAGTGTATCCTTACGCTTATTTCCCAATATTCTGAATTTGACTTGATAAGTTTTTTGTATCTATTTGATATTTTGATAAAGTTATTTTCTTCAAATGTACAGTCAGCACGATTCCAATACCATTGCCCAAATGAAATGAAATATGCACCTGCAGCATTAATTCTAAGTATCATATTCCTCGGATCGCGTATATACGGTTGTAATATAACACTTATAGATGAGTCCTTGTTGATTTCACTTGCAAAATTAGGATGAAAATTTTGTACTTCAATAATAGGTTCATGAATTTTAAATTTTAATTTTATTGTTTTCTTGTTGTGGCACGCAAATATATCTACTATAGGAGTTATTTTATTTTCAGCAAATTTATATATATTAATTTTTTCTGTAATTTTTTTGCAAATCAGTATTCTGCTAAACGGAACAATCAAGGTTTGCATTTAATTAACCCCCTCATATAATTCTTTGATAAATAGAGGTATAGTTTCCATTTCCAATTTTTTTATAGTATCTAAAATCGAAATAATTTTTGATAAATTGGAAGTTTCTTGTAAAACGATATATTTTAAATAAAAACTAAAGGCAATACAAGACCATCTATAGATTTTAGATAAATTATTTTTTACTAATTTGACTTCTCTTATAACGTTATTATTTACTAAGTGTTCATAACGTTCTAACATTAATCTTTTGTGCTCCATTAATGTATATATAACTCGTTTATCAAAATTCATTAAGTTCTCAGCAACGTCATTTAAATATGATTTAACTTTTTCTATTGTATTAATGCCGTAGGTTTCACCATCATCTAACCATTTTGATTTGTCAAACAATCGTGTTTTGTTGTCTGAATTAATATAGTCTTCAAGTGATGCTATGATCAAATCCTTTTCAATTCTATGATGATAGTATGAAACGGTTTCAATGAGGTCTATTGACTTATTGCCATATGAATTTAGATATGCAATAACAAATTCATCACAGTCTATAGTTGACGGTAAATAATGTCCACTATCCGTATATCCTATTATATTAAAAATATTTTCCAGAGCATTATATCCGTATAACAGTATATCGTGACCAAAATGGTGATGTTTGTATGCAAGCCTGTTTGGAATATAATACTCATCTACGCTGGTCAAAATATATTTTTTACACAGTAATCCTCGTATAATGAAATTTTTAATATTGATACTGTTTATTGTAAATGTTGGCTTATCCACGCTACAGGTTCGAAAAATCGAAAGATTTTTATATTTCGGAAATATATAATCGAAAGTGGCACGTCCGTTTTTTTCCATTTTATACATTAGCTGTATGTAGTTGTTGTACACATAATGAATACCGTGCTCATTACATTTTTGAATTATACTTAAATGTATGGCATGTATATTTCTTGATACAATAGCTGGTTTTGTCTCAAGAGGTAAAGTGATATCATATAAATAGTTATTCATATTCCCTGTATAAAGTATTATTAGTTATTTAGCTGTTCATATATTTTTTTGAACTCTGTATCGTTTGATGATTGTTTCTTATAATTATTTTTTGATACAAACTTAAACTCGGCGTTTTTCGAATATAGAACTCCCCAATTAAATTCGTAAACTGTATTAGTTTCAGTTTTAAATGACTTTTTAATCTCGGTAAACCATGCGGTATTATCCTCAGGGTTGAATTTCAGTTCATCCAAGAGAATATTATGTCTTGCAATTATTGTGTTGTTGTTTTTAACGTTTAGTACTACTTGTTTTTCCTGTGATGCGTAAATATACATTATTAGATAAAAGCTATCATTATATTCAGTATCAATTAAACTAACCATTTGTTGTTGACCACCAGTTGAATATAGTGTTAAATCGTTTAATAGTTTTGGTAAGAATACTTGATTAATAATTATACTTACAATTACAACAACTAATATTGGTATTGCTATTTTAAAAAATATAACCTTATTTTTCATATATTCTCCGTAAATTTTATAGATATTTTATTTGTTCTAAAAAGAAAAGCATATCTTACTTGAAATTTATTTCTGTATAATTATTATATAATGAACAATCATTACTTAGCAAAACATAATGCTTGTCAACTTCTTCTGTAGCAGTTTTTAGTAATAAACCGTTATGTTCCAATTTGCCTTTTTTATCGTCACACCATTTTTTGACTTCTTCTGTAATGTCAAAACACACTTCATTTCCTAAAAGTGAAGTTGTTGATGCTTTTTCTCCGGTTTTATATTTTTTATTCCAATTTCCTGTTATGCTGCACCAATCTTCCAATACTGATAGTAATTCTAATTTTTCATACCCTTGATTAAGAGAATACATATGAAAGTTCGTTTTATTTATATTCTTAGATTCTAAATTAAAGTGTTTTGTAAATTTATAACGTATAAGCAATCTTCCTATACCATAATCATCGGTATTTCCTATTACTGAATAATTTCTTAAATAAGCATACTTTAAATCTGGATCCTTAGAATAAATCGAATTGTCTGGTTGATTTTCTCTTTTTATTTCGAAAGAAATAAATGCAATAGAATTTGTTAAATCAACATTTTCTTCAAAGCAGAATTCAATTATATATAATCCATCTCCTTGTGAGAGTAGATTGATTGAATTATTATAATGAATTATGCCGGTTCTATCTTTTAATAAAGGTTTTTGGATAACCCCCCGTATCTCTTTGCTCGTTTTCCCTTTATCATCTTCAACTTCTTCTTTGAAAACTATATAACCACCTGGTTCTATATTTAAATCAAATGTGTTATCATCAATTTGAAGCCAAAAAGCAATTTTGTTATTACTTGGATTATTTCTAAAGTTTATTTCACAATTAGTACCGACTGTAGAGGGATAAAAATAAATGTCTGCAGAATTATCAAAACAATGTTTATATTGTACGGCATTTATAGTTTTTGAAATAAAGTTTTCTTTTTCTGTATACCAAGCTAATTTGGATTTTGAAGTGTGTATGCCAAATTCATAACTGTATTCACTGCCATTTGAAATAGATGTTTTTTTAATTAATATTCCGGAGTCATTATCTATTTCTTTAGGATAAAAACTTTTAATATCACTATTAGCAATTGTATAGATGTAATTTTGATTTCGCAGTTGGTTATCTCTGACATTGGCTATACGAGTATCAATAATTGAAAATGTCCCCATAGAGTTTAAATATCTTATAGGTGAAGAATATACATATAAAGTTTTAGATCCATCTTCATTCTCATATGCAATAGATACATCAGTTGCGTATTGCGGAAGTTCGGATATGTGACCTTTATTATCAAGTTCATCTTTTGAAAACAATTCGCTATAGCTAGTATCTAAAACAATTTCTGTTTCTTTCCATGTAGTACAATATATTCCTAAAGCAATCATTATAATCAGTAGGAAAATACCTATAATAAAAAAAGATATTGCCCCTTTATTTTTCATTGACATCCTCCAAATAAAAAATTTTTATCTCAATATAATTCTACTAGTATGTTTGTAATAATTGGTTTCATATCAATTACTTTTTGTGTATTTTAGATTTTTGAATTTATAAACACAAAAATAAAAATAGAGCCATCGTTAGATAAGCTCTATTTTGTATTTCAATTATTACTTTTTGGAGTGATTTTAAGGCGAGTTGGGTTATAGTGTATATAAAAATAAAAAGCTATAGTTTTACACTCGTAGCAACTTCATTAATAACTACATAGTCATTTCCTAATTCAGCCACTATTTCGTTGTATAAAATGTTAGCATCTTCTAAAAAACTGTTTTTTTCAGAAGTTGTCCAATTACAGCCGGAACCAGGATCGTTCCAATCCAAGTATGTAGAATATAGTTCATTAAGTTCCTTAAATTTTCTTATACTTTTTTGTGAAAGGGGAAGTTTTTCGGGTTTAATGGGAGAGCCGTACTTATTTCTCGTTAGATCATTTTTAGCCCACAGACATTCGCCACCGTGTTCAAACCAAAAAGATATTTTATACATATTTTATTCCTTTCATGTAAATTTTAGTCGCTTGGAAATGCAGTCACAATATGTCTGTTGTCGGAAATTGTAACATTATGATTTTTAGATTTAGGATTTATAAAAAATAGAACTAACAGAAATGATAGTTCTATTTTTATTGATTTTTTACGCTGTAATATTTATTTTGAGTTAATATTGCATTACACTAGAATACTTAAAATTATAGTTTTATATTTAATTTAAATATTTTATTTACATGGATATGTATACAGTATTTTTTTATCATTTAAATCAATAATATATCCACACGAAACAGTGTTACAGATATATATACTATGCCCTTGAGTATATTCTGAACTTTTTGTACTGTATTTATATAATGATCCATTCAGAAATTCATCAAACTGTGATTTGCTCCATAAATTACCACTCATAAATGGGATTTTTAAAGGTCCGACTATATCAGATATGTTCCAAAGATAATTTCCCTCCCAATCAATCGCAGAAATATTATTTTTTTTACGCAACATTGTTTGGTCTGTGACTGGATTAAAATTAAGATCACATTCGACAATTACAATAATATTTTCAATAATCGATATATTAGATATCTTTTTAAAATCAAGCGTCTTATTTTGCGGAAAGATGATTGCATTGGGCAATATATTATCGGTTGATAAAGAAAAAGAAGTATGCTTATCATTTATCATTGTATCTATATATAGTTCCATAGTTATAATCTCCTTTTATTAATTATAGCATATTTAAATGTCAAAATCAATCATAATTGTTTAAGATAAAGGAATGGCAGAACCAAATAGTGAACCATCTATTGTCTGTAGCAATTCGAATTGTATTCCTAGATTATCTGTAAATCCATAATTGGGTCCAACCATTCCCACACACATTTTGGTATTGGCAGGAACATTTACTGTTACATAATGAGTTGGCGTATAAGGAAGTGCAAATTTTGCCTGAATCTGTGCTGGAGTTAATCCAACAATATCATTATATTTCATAAGCCATTTACCCTGTGGACTCGTGGTTCCATTGGCAAATACACGAATATATTGAGTAGATGAAGTGTGTTCAAATTCTATAACTGGTGTATTGATTCGATACGGTGGATTGGTATAGTTTTCATTAGCAAGTGCCGAATTTCTTTGTTCAGCAGATATAATTTTCTTACTACTAATATTATCGCTTAACATATTATCAATATCATCTAAATATGAAGATGTGTTAATGTAATCGTCGGATGTTACATTTATAGAAGTCATATTAGTTGAGCTAAGATGAGAATAATAATAAGCGGTTAAGCTTACATAAACCCCATAAGCAGCTGACGCTGTATCAAGTACACCTTCCCAATAATTTGATAAATTTAAAGTGCTTGTATAATTGTAAGCCCAACAGCCATAATATTCACTACTATTGATCTCAAAATATCCTTGGTCCACTAATTGATCTGTTTCACCTTTTGCACTATGTGCTGCTGCTTCTTCATCCGTAGTAGTATTAAATACGGGAATAATATTATAATGATTTTGATAACCACTTTCCAAATTATTTAGTGTATTTATTAAATCGGAATTGATTACATATTCTCTAGAATATGTACCATCAATATTATCTCGGCATATAAAATAATCATTTTCAAGCAGCGAAGATTTTATTATTCCTATAGTGTGATCAGTGTTGCCTCCTAAAAACCAATAGCCATTGCCGGTTATCCTAGTGTAACGTACATACTCAATATTATTGACATGGAATGGATCACTGTTAACTACTTTAATAAAATAGAAACCTGTATCTCCGTAATTAAGACCTCTGACACGAATATAGTAGGTTTGACCGGCAGTTAAATTGTAAGTTATATTAAAATTATTTTCTTCTCCGGAATCATCGTCAGCAATTAAGAGATTAAAAGAACTGTCAAATAACTGACCGTAAGTATCTACATCACTCGTGGTGAAAAAGTTATACAAACCGGTTTCGGTAGGCGTGAAACTGTACCAATCACTTGGATCTGCAGCATTTATATCACCATGTGCTGTTTCATATCCAAGTGTTAAAGGGAAAGGATCATCATATGATATAACAACTTTAGGTCTGTAATAAATATTGCTATGTTCAGATGAGCAAATATGTTTGCTTACACTGGTATAGAGATCGTTTGTGAAAAGGTGAAAGCCGTAATTAGGCACACCCCCGTCTTTGCCCTGAGAATACAATAAATTGTCTGTCAGCATATGTGCTACATCGATCTCATATTCTATCCCCGTTCCAGAGTCCGCAAAAACAATATCATTATTTCCGGAGTATTGATTGTCGCACTCATAAACATAACTTATATCTACGGTACTTTCCGTCCAAGGCTTCGTCACTCTGTAAAGATCAACTTCCAGTTCTGAATTATTACCGGAGCCCTCACGGAGCACCAACTGGGCGTCATCTACAAGTTTCGGATCAATATTTGTCAGGGAACTGACATCATATTTCATGAATACATGACCTTTGCGGTACACATATCCGGGTGCTACATAGGTGCAGTTAGAGTCGTCATAATACCCGCCTGTATAATAGTTATTGTCGCCTATAATCAGATACGGTGAATTTGCAGGGTCTTCAGAATCATTTGTATATACCGTTCTGTCCTGAAAGTAAGATGAGCCTATTTCAGATGGAGCGGAAGTAGTGGAAAGAGTTGTTATACTGCTATTTTCTGATTCGGTACTGTTTGTTTCATTTGCAGCAGCCGACAGAGTAACGCTTACAGGATAAACAGTAGTAGGACTTGTAAGTACATCTTCATCCAGACTAACCTCAACAAGTGATCTTCCGTTTTGATTATTTAAAATTTTTACGGTATTATCGGTCGAAAAATGCAAACCGCTTTGTATCTGATCCTCTGTTGCAGAGTCCTCTATTTCAACATTGCCAACAGAAAATACATAGTCGTTTTCTGTTGAAAAGAGTACGTTTTTATTATATAAATCAAGCTCCGGTGTCAAACCGTTGGATTCAACCCAAAAAGTCAGTTTGTTATTTTCAGGCACGTCATCAAGAATGAGTGTTTGCACTGCACCGTCTGTTGTAGGTAAAGAAACAATATCAATACCATTCTCTACTTTTGCATATTCAAGTTTCTTCTCTCTGTTATTAGAGAAAACTGTTGCTTTGTTATCAGGTTTTGAAAAGATGTTTTTTACTTTTGATGTCAGTTTTGTCAAAGCATTTTCTTTTTTCTCTTTTACAGTAAATCCAAACTCAAACTCAATATCATTTTTCTTTATTTTTATACCTTTATCATTTGATAACGAATCTGCAAAATATGTTTTAAGCTCACCGTAATCATTTACAAAGCTGTATCCCTCAGATTTTTCTGTACCTGTAGTTTCGGATATATTGGGATCTGCGTCCTGAAGTTCTCCGTTTTCGTCCATATATTTGACGGGTGAAGAGAAGATATACAGTGTATTAGTACCGTCAGCATTTTTGTAGCCGATTTTGTCATAACTATCTTCATATTCTTCGAGACGTTTTACATGCTTTGCAGCCTTTGCATCTTCTTCACTGATGAAAGAAGGAATGTCTAAAGATGAAAAGAGTTTATCATACTGTTCATCTGTCATTTCAAAAAGAGATTCAATCTCTTCTTCTGACATTTTTTCGGTGTTTGTTTTGGTTTTAACTTTAGTCAATGAAACAGATGGAACGCTTGATGTATCAACTACGAAAAAGCCGTCATAAAAGAGAACATCTGTTTCACTGTACACTTCCAACCAAACAGGATACTCAGTGTCTGTTTTAATATTTGTAAGTTTTGCAGTTTCATTTGCTTCAAAAGTGTCACAGAGAAGATATGTTTCATCATCTGTATTCATAATTTCAAGAGCATATTTGTAGTATTCTGAATCATTGTTTTTAAGGACAAACGATGCTGTTGAATTATTAACTGATACTTCAATAGGTGAAGGTGTAGATGTAATTGAAGAAATATCTGCTGCTGATGCTGTGCCGCATAATGTACAAAGTATCAGCAATATTGATATGATTCTTACATAATTATTTTTATACTTTTTCATTATTTTTCTCCTTTACTAATTTTACAGACAATGACGCTCTTTTAGATAACACCTCCTATACTGATTTGGATCTTTTCACCTCCTACAAAACAAAAATAGAGCTATCATTTCTGATAGCTCTATTTTATATTCTTTTGACTTCGCTATGGTTTACTTTGAAGTTGTTTTTGTGTAGTTAAGAGTAATTGAATATTAATATGATAACGGAATGGTTGGATCATCTTCAGGAGTATCTTCATCGACGTATACAAATTTAATATTATCCGTTTGAAGGATTTGTTTAAATATTGTTTCAAACTTTTCATATTCTTCTTTTGTATAAGTATCAACACCATTATCAATATACCATGAATATGTTATAGGGACTTTGTGTTTTAGTTTAGCAAGTTGGCGCTCATAGTTTTTTTTAAGTGATTCAGTTACATTAGGTTGAGTGAAATATTTAAAATTCATCATATGAAGAGCATGCATACTATTGTTACTGCACTTATTTTTAGATATAAATTTTACGGAAATTTTTCCTAATTTAAAGATTTCGTTAAAACGAGCGCTATTAGTTTTGATATCGAACTGAATTTGCATAATTTCACGTTTGTTAATGCGATAAAATATGTTATTAATCAAAATTGTTACATTTGCATTTTGACTAATAACATTACCATTAACATCAAGAGGTGCGATTGATGTAAAGAAAAAATTGTATATAGGGAGAATCAAAAGAATATATAGAAAGAAATATGCAGTTAATCCCATAACGGCGAAAATTCTCAACTTAAGGGAAAGCTATATAAAGCCAATTGAATAAATATATTATAGGAAAGTAATTGTATAAAATTATAATTTGATTTAAACTTGCCAGTTTCTGTTCTAAAGTCATATTTGCTATTATTATTCGAATCATTTCCATAAAAATCGCGAATATGATTCATTATACGAATTATTGCATCGACTTTGGCAGTATCCTGTTCAATTAGCTTTTCTAACATAGCTTTTTGTAAACCATACATAAGTGCATATTCACGAGAAGCAAGATTATCTTTATCTTGTTCCTCTGGACTTAAAAAACATAGTTCGCCATAATCTTGACAATTTGGACAACTGTATCGTATAAAAGGATTTGAATGTTTAAAAGGAATAAGGGCATGACCATCCGCAAATGATTCAACCAAATTCGAAGTGTAACCAGGACATAAAACAGGTATAAATTCCCAATCTGTTATTGCGATTTCAGGAGATAAAGCGTATACTCCAGTAACCGAACCAACATGTATAGTTCGTAACGCCTTTGTATAGAATGAAGATTTTGAAAGTAAGGAATATCCGCCTGATACTCCGGGGGTTATTCTCCATATAGATGAGTTGGATGAATCATCTATTTTTAATTCAGCATTATTATAATCTGTATTATAAGATGAATCCAATCCTAATCTACTGTCTCTTGAGTTAATAGGAATCAAAGAGTATTCTCCGTCACCCAAATATTCAATTTGCCAGTACATATTTGCACTTTAAATATCAGAAACATCTGCATTTTCAAGAGTGGGATTTTGGAGAGCGCTTGTTACGCCTATTTCACTACCATCTTGCCACTGGTTATACATAGCAGTTAAATAATGACCTGATGTTTTGTCTTTTATCCAATAGGCGATTTCCGTATTTAATGAAAGTTCTTCAGGAGTATACGATTCTCTATAAGTAATAGCAATTTTAGGTCTATATACTGTTGTACTATATTCAGATGAGCAAATATGACGAGAATTAGTGGAATTCGGTTTCATAACGAAGCCATAGTTAGGCACGCCGCCATTGAGACCTCTTTCATATAAGAATTAATCAGTAATAAGTTTGGTTAAATCAACTCTATTTTCAGATGCTACATAGTTTTTAGAAAAGTATAGAGATACATTTCCAGTATAATAATTATCATAAGTACAGTACTCATTTACTGTGTTTTCTGTCCTATCATCTGTCACACGATAAAAAGTCAACTAAAATTTGACTGCTATTGCCCGATCCATCATGTAAAATCAAAGTAGCATTATAAATATCTGTAGAATCAATAGTAGAAAAGGAACTAATATCATATTTCATATATCCCATAGCATAGCGCTGATAATAAAATTCTTCAGTTCGCTCTATCCATTCGCAACAATACTCATCATAATATGTATAGGTTTCCCATTGAATATAAGACTCATCACCGACAATTAAATAAGGGGATGAAGGACTTGTATAAGCACCATTGCTATAAACCATACGATCCTCAAAATATAATTTATTGATTGTTGTATCTACAGAATTAGGATCGTACGGCACCAATGCATTCAAAGTGATTTGAACAGGATAAACGATTGTGGGATTTGTAAGCATTTCATTGTCGAGTGTAATTTCTACAAGTGTTTCTTCGTCAGTAGATTCTATAATACTAACATCGTTTTTTAATGAAAAATGAATAGCGTTATTGTTATTTTCGCCATCATATGAATCAAGAATTTCTATATTTCCTATTGAATAAACATCACCTTATGAATCAGTGAAATCAATAGTTTTGTTATTTTCATCAGCAATTGATGAGATATCTTGACTTTTAATCCAAAAAGTAAATTTATTAGTAACAGGTGGAGCGTTCAAAATCAACTTTTGTACAGCGCCATTGGTAGTGGGTTCGACAATAATGTTTGATTTTCTTAGCAAAACTTGGCCATATTCAATTTTCTTATCCTTACCTTTTGTAATTAGTCAGATTTGTCGGTTTTGGACAATAATTTAGAAACAGCAGATGTCATTTTTTTAAAACCAATTTGATTTTCTTCTTTGATGAAAAAACCAAATTCAAACTCAGTATTATCATTTTTGATTTTTATGCCGGTGTTATTTGATAATGATTTTAAAAAATATGTTTTAAGTTTACCATATGTACTAACATAACTATAGCCGTTTTCTTTATCTTTTTCATCCTCAGTAAATATATTAGGTTCTGCGTCTCGTAATAAACCGTTGCTATCCTTATACTTAATAGGTGAAGAAAACAGATAAACGGTATTTGTATCATCAAGGTTTCTATATCCTACTATATTGTAACTTTTGTCATACTGTTCAAGACGTTGAATATGTTTAAGTTTCTTAGTGTTGCTTTCATCGATAAATGATGGAATATCCAAATCCTTATATATTTTATCGTATTCTTCATCAGTCATTGAAAGATGGGTTCTTTTACAATTGATTTATTATCGGTTGTAAAATTAGCAACTAATGTGAACTCTTCATAACTGACATTAAAATTACCATTAGAAACAACAAGTGTGCCAGAATATTTTCGGATGACATCATCACTGTAAATTTTCAAACCAATAGGATACTTTTTATCGTCTTCTATGAGTGCAAAATATACAGGTGAATCTTTGTGGTTTTTTTAGGGCAACAAATGTTCTTTGGTCTGATAATGATATAGATCTTTTGCAAAATGATCATACTCTTTAAAGTCGGTCTTTAATATAAACTTTAATTGGGTTTTCAACTCGTTAGATTCATTATTTTCAATTAAACAAGTGTCAATTTGTAGTGGGTATGTAATTTCTTGTATTATTTTATTTTCAATTGTATTTGTAACAACTGCAGCTGAAGCAGAAATAGAATTACAAATCAAAATAGACAACAAAACAATAGAGATAAAACTGGAAAATTTTTTGGTGAATTTAATATTTGTTTTTCTCCTTTATTTTATTATTTAAAATCATTTGTCAATCACTTAAATTGTGCTATATATTATGAAATCACAACACCTCATTACAGCAAAATGTTTTACCAACCGTGTATCATCTCCTAACCTATTGGAATGGGACTATCAGACATTTATCTGATAGTCCCATTTTACAAATTAATAGAGGTGAGGTGGTGTATTAAAGTCATTGATTTGTGTTTAAAAATTACATTTTATTTCAGAATAATCAAGGCGATTTAATCTTTTCAAAAATCTCGTACTTTTGTTGTCGATCGGTCTTGAACTTTTTAAAGAAAGTTTTTTCATTAATTGTATAGCAGTTTCTTTTTCAGAATATTCAAATTCAATTTCCAATTCATAATCACACACTCCTAAATAATAATTTATATCAAACGCTATGTATATTCCTTTTTCAAAAGAATATACTTTACGTTCTGTTATAAGGTCTCCTTTTAAAAAAACGATATCTTTTGAATTTAGAAAACTGATTTTGCATGGCACAATATTAGTGTCTTGACTAATTTCTTCACTTTTACATAAGTTATTTTGAGACTTATTATGCTTTTTGTATTGTAAAATTAAACTTTTTCCAATTTGACGAATTCGTATAGTTTCGTTTTGCTTATTATATTTACAATCTTTTGTATCATAATAGTAATTCACTTGCACACAGTCGCTAACAAGTGGAAATTTTTTCTCTGCATAAAGACTCAACCACATAAAATCATTTTTAGTTAAAAGGAATTTATACTCTAATTCATTTTGTAAATTCATTTCTCATTACCTTACCCGATGCGTTTTTAAGGATTTTAGTTACAATTTCTATGCTATCAGGCATCTGATAACTTGATAAATTATTTTTACAAATTTCAAAGATATCTGATACAGTGAGCTCCTCAACGACAACCCTAATGTTGATTTTATCAGTCAATGAACTATCTCTCGAACCAAATACAAGAACATCTTTTATTTTTGGGTGTTTTTTCAAAGTGTTTTCTATTTCTTGTGGATAAATGTTCATGCCAGCTCTAATTATCATATTATCTTTTCTGCACTTTATATAATACATGCCTTTGTCATCTTGTTCAGCAATATCTCCGGTATGTAACCAACCGTCTACTATTGTACTTTTTGTTGCTGCGATATCATTATAATATCCCTTCATAATGCTTTTACCTTTTACAAGTAATTCGTTGTCAACAATTTTTATTTCAAGCGAATTTAATGGTATACCAATCGATAGTGGGAATTCATCAAATTTATCTGGCGGTAAATAACAGACTCTAGGACTTGCTTCTGTCAGACCATAAACACTGTATATTATTGTATTTGGAAAAGCATCACGTATTATTTTAGCGGTAGTTTCATTCATACACTCGCCACTTATTGTGATTATTCTAGGTTTAATTGGCGTTGTTGATTTAAGATTGACTAAAGATAGATAGTGAAACATAGAAGGCGTGCCACAAAAAACATTGCAATTTTTCTCATTGAATAATTTTATGGTTTTAGCAGATAAAAGACTTCCTGAATAAAAGGTTATTTGTAACCCTTTTAACAAAGATATTAAAAATTCTCCGGTTAAAACAGCGCAGTGATATAATGGTCTTGAAATAAAAATATGGTCTCTGTTGTTGATATGAAAATAGCTTTCAATATCAATTAAATTTGTCAAAAGATTTTCATATGTTATCATGGCTCCTTTAGGATATCCTGTAGTGCCGGAAGTACACATAATAAGAGCAATATTTGATAAATCTTCATATTCATCACACTCGCTTAATGATAATATATCATTATCAGTCAATATATGGGATAGCTTTATCGAATTTATTATTTTATCATTATGTACTTTGCCATATTTTTCTGATAAAATCACCGCTGTTTTTTTGGCATATAAACAACTCAATAATGCTTTAGCTGTTTCTAATTCGGATTTGAATAATAGTCCATATTTTTGTTTGGTGAGTTTCTTTCCAAATCTTTCAGCATAATCAATTAACTGTTTATACGTGATAGTTGAAGTTTCATCAGAAATGGTTTGCTCTGGATGTTTAAGCATACTATTTTTTATGTAGTTAAAAATCATTATTATCTTCCTTTTTATTGGTATATTTTCGTATTAATTTATATAGATCTTCAACTGTGTTAAAATCATTTGGGTCTAAATCAGTTTCATTTATTTCTATTGAGTAAATCCCTTCGATTGCTACAATGAGCTCAATTATTTTTAAACTATCAAATCCCAAATCTTCTATGAGTTTGTCTTCAGGCCTTATTACACTTCTATAACTAAGTCTACATAAAGCTTTATCTAATTCTTTGAACATATTATATTTCCTCCAATATAAGTATTTTCTTAATAGTATCTTGTATCTTTTTAAAACTCGATTTTTCATCAACTTCAGTTGAAATAATTACTCCGTTGTTTTCATTTGCTATTTTTATATAGTTTTACCGATAGTAATCTCAATCACACAGGGATTTACCTCTATTCCAAAGGCAAAAT
>ERZ827524.159-NODE-159-length-95930-cov-6.401022_pt1 | contig 95930 bp, 114 predicted proteins | sample MGYA00519702_ERZ827524 | MGnify/ENA primary metagenome ERZ827524 (study PRJEB31778, sample SAMEA3449341) | human gut metagenome | biome: human gut; feature: human-associated habitat; material: faeces | place: United Kingdom | collected 2010/2012 ...
CGGAACGGCTTTAAAGTCGCTCAGTGATGCTTGCTTTAAAGCAGACGAGCAACAGCGAAATGGTGAGAAAATCACCGCCTGCGGTATGAGTGATGATGACCTAGATAGATTGTGTGACATCATCCCCGATATGCTCAACCCGATGATGAGCACCGAAGAAGTTAAGGATAAGCTGCACGTTTCTGATGCTACCCTTAACAGGATGGTTGCTAGGGGTGACATTCCTAATGGCGAGTGCAAAAAGCGTGGGCATACCCGATATTGGAAGAAGTGGGATATACTACACTACATTAAAAAGAAGAGAAAATAATAGTTGAACATGTAAGTATTCCTTACAAGTTGAGTAAGAGAGGTAAGTGATTGCCTCTCTTTTTTTATTATTTATGATATCACCTCCTATCACCTTAAATCTCTGATAATCAACCGATAAAAGAAAGTGTGATAGAGTTATATTTGCTCTCCCCTATTCTTCGTACCTTTGCATCCGTAACGTTACAATAGTGTTAGTTAATATTAAGGATAACTTAAAAAGATTGTATCATGGAAATGACAGATGCAAAAGTAGTAGAGAAGAAAATCTACGAAGAGGGAAAGAAGCACGATGATTATGCTTCTAAGGCAACAGGCAACGCTGGTCTTACCCTTGGTATCATCGGCACAGCACTCGGTGCTGGTGCTTGGTTGCTTGGCGGTAACAACCGCAGCGTGTTTGGTTCACTCGGTGGCGGAAATATGCCTGAGAACGTGAACATCAACACTTACGGAGCTAACTCAAGCTCAAATCAGCCAACCGCCTTGCAGGTAATGGAGAAGGAATGCGATGATGAGGTAAAGTTGCTTACCTACATGTTCGGTATGAAGCTCGACACCGCTAACAAGTTCTACGCTATGCGTGAGACAGATGTTGCCGAGAAATTCGGTCTTTACAAGTCGCAGGTAGATGCTATCAACGCTGAGAACAGCCGTGCAATGCAGGCTGAGTTCGGTTTGTATAAGTCTCAGATTGATGCAGACTTTGGTCTGTACAAGAATCAGAGAGACCAGTATGACGCACTACAGGCTAAATATAGCGACCTCGACAAGAAGGTAGCCGTTATGGAAGCCCTCACTCCTTACAAGGAGAAGCTTATGATGGCTTACGTTAACGAGAAGACCTGCAATTGCTTGCGTGGTCAGTTGGTACTCCCATCTACGCCAGTAATTTCGGGCTACGGCAGCTATTGCTGTAACAGCACTGCTCCTTCCACGCCCACTACAGGAGCGTAACAGAGCAAGAAAGTCTGTAAAAAAGACTAAGAGAAAATGAGTTGGTGAGGGGTGTTTGCCCTCGTTGGTGGATGCCCTCTCACCTCTCTATAATATATCACCAACTTTAAAGATATTGATTGTTATGATGAATTTTGGAAATAGCCCATTATTGGATATGGGCACAAGTCAGCAGCAGCCGCAGATGATGGATGCCGAGCTACAAAAGATGTATGAGGCAATACAGCAGAAGCGAGCATCTATCAATATGCAAGCGCAGCAGTCTCCAACCCCTTTGTGGGATGAGATAGACAAAATTGAAGACAATCTTACAGGCGCACAACGTCAGTACTTGATGCAAAATCAAGAATACGTCAATAGCTTGCAGTATGTGTCTAAGTTAGTGCAAGACGAGGAATTGCGCATCATACGTCCTCGCATCGAGAGTACTCAGCAAGGACAGGAAGCATTGAAGAAGCACTTATCTTTGATGCAAAGACTAAGAAAAGAAGTAGCGCAAGCAGAAGAACTGAAATCTGCTATGCTCAACGATTATATGACTAACCATAGTGATAAGACTTGGCAAGAATATCTTGTTTGGTACAATAAAACACATAAAGGAGAAACTAAGAAATGAATGTAACTGAACTGAAAGAAAAGCTGCTTACATCTTTGGATTTGTGGGCAGACGCAAGAATTAGCGATATGGTGAAGGTAAACCCTGCATTAGCTATTCCTTCCGTGTACATGAAGCGAGCTTCGCACAACATCATCGCAAAGAACAAAGATAGTTGGGGCAAGAGTATTGATAACGCTACCCTATTCATCGCCGATGAGGACGGAAACATTGATGCTGATACCATATTCTCAGACCTCATGCAGATGTTGGAGAATATAAGCAACTATGAGTTTGATCTCGGAGTTATTAAAGGTCGCATTGACGGCGGTGCTTTGGTTATTGATTTGCCCGACAACATCATAACGACTATCCTCTTTGGCAGCAAAAAGAGTATCAGCTTTACCAAAAATGATTTTGAAGAGTTGAGAAGTCTGATAACATCAGAATAATAATCATAAAAATAAAATAATATGGAAGCAAAAGAGATTATGAGTAAGTTTGATGAGCTGTATGGGATGATGGCATCATCAGCAAACGTAAAGTATATGCACGTATTCGGTAATACGATGCGTTGCATGATGAAGGATATGGAATCCAAGCACCCAGAGTTGGCACAAGAGTATCTTGATAAGCTTTGCGCTATCAGGTGGAAGAACTATCTTACCAAGAAGGAGGCTTCTGAGATTGTAAACGGTATGAATCCACCAGTAACCTGGGATATGCAGACATGGATCAATGCTATGACCGATCTCGGACTTGCAACAGAGGAGAAACCTTATTACAACGATTACGCTTTGTACGTTGCGATGAATCAGGTTGTAAGCGACCACGGATGCACCATTGCTAAGATACTCGGCAAGGAAGATGTTAAGGACATTGATACAGAACATCTGGTTAAGTATGCCCACAGCCTTGCGCTCGATTTGTTGAAAGACAAGGATGGTGTATACAACATAAGAGAGTATTTTCTGAAGTAACATCAAAAATATACGGTTATGAAAAAGGTATTCGAAGACATTATAGCTAGCAATGATATGCAGGCTATCAAGAACTGTGTTACGATCATGGCAGATTGTTGCGAAGTTGGAATGAATGACAGCGTAATGCTTGACATGATGAAGCAGGTTAAGGGAGAGATTGGCGCGTGTCATTATGACGAAGAAATGGCAGATATGCATCTTTGTCTCATAGGCCAGCTCCACACTAAAGATGTAGCCAAGGACTATTGGCATGAGGTCAAGAACGACAACATCAATCTCGAAGACTGGTGCGTTCTCTGGGGAGAAATGGTAAAGCGTAACGACGCAAAGATAAAGAAATGGTTCCCGAAGATCAACACGTACAACTACGAGCAAAAGATTTTCGATGAATGTATTTCCTTCATCGAAAGTGGCAGACTTCCATATTACGACTTGAATGTATAAAGTTTTTCGTTATTCTGAATGAAGTTTCGGTTTTTTTTGCTATATTTGCATCAAGAGACCGAAACTTTATTTTTATTTATTATTCAGGATAACAGATTATGATAGATTTATTAGATTCATCACAGATTCGGCAGATAGTGGTTACAATTTCCTCTGCTATACTTGCCTTTGCAACGCCAACTGAAGGTTTCGTGCTGGCGCTAGTAATTGCTTTCGGCTTCAACATCTTTTGTGGTATGAGGGCTGATGGAGTTAGTGTTGTACGATGCAAAAACTTTTCGGCATCAAAGTTTGTAAACGCCATACTTGAAATCTCGCTCTATCTTACCATTGACTATGTGATATATGGTATCATGATAGGCTGTAATGACGGAAATGAGGCTTTGTTTGTAATAAAAATGCTTACATACATTTTCTGCTATGTGTATCTATGCAACGCGTTCAAAAACCTCATCAAGGCATACCCTAAGAATGTAGCATTCAGAGTTATTTACTACATTTTGAGATTCGAGTTTGCAAAGGCATTGCCTAGTTATTGGAAACCGATATTGGAGAGATTGAATCAGGAGTTTGATAAAAAAGAGGAGGAAAACAAAAATGGAAGTACTAATTGATAGAGCTTGGAAAAAGGATGGATATACTATTAGCCGTCTGTACGTGAATGGAAATTTGTTCGGATGCAATACTCTTGAAGATACAGACAGAGGATTGAATCAAAAAATGGATTTGAACGAAATCAAAAACAAAAAGGTATATGGGCAGACTGCAATACCAATCGGCAGCTATGAATGCGTATATACCTACTCTAACAGATTCAAGAAAATGCTTCCATTATTGAAGGATGTGCCAGGGTTCGATGGTATCCGTATTCATTCCGGTAACTCTGCAAAAGACACAGAGGGGTGTATCCTTATCGGTAAAAACGATAAGAAAGGATGGGTTAGCGATTCTCGATTATGGACTAGCAAGCTCATTCAGACTATGAAGACAGCTTGGGATAAAAAGGAAAAAGTAACGATTGTAATTCAGTAGCTTATGAAACTGATTGATAAGATAACAAGGGTTGTAATTGCCATTGCAGTAGCAATGCTGATTCTATCAATGTTCTGTAGATGTAAGACGAAAGAACGTGTGATAGAAAAACAGACATACATCACTGATAAACGTAACGAGGCTAAGTGGGATTCACTCTTCAATGCAAGACTTATTAAAGAGTTGGAATCATATAAAGTATCGCACAAGGAATCCGTGAAGTCAACTACGAAAGAGAAGATACATATCAAGGATAGTACAGCTTCGAAGTATGACGCGAACGGCAACAAGGTTGGTGAGGATAAATTTCACTACGAATATCACGAAATATCGCAAGAGGACGTGCAGATACTAAGAGATAGTATTTCTAGTCTTAAGGAATACAAGGATAGTGCTGCGATATATCATAGCAAGTGCGACTCATTAGCCTCAGTGATAAGTAAAATATCGAAAGATAAAGCATATGTAGAGAAACAACTATCAAGGACTGACAGGGCATTTTTGAATATAGGTAAGATAGCTTCAGTTTGTCTTTTCATAGGCATTCTCGCATTTTTAGGTTGGATATACTGGAAATTAAAGCTACACAAACGTTCTTAGTTTTTTCTAATGTTTTTATTTGGTTATTAATTGATTTACAAGCAAAAAGGGGTGACCGCACGCGATGTGCAGCCACCCCTAAACATATAATAATGCACAGAAATTATTCTTCATCTCCCTGGAGGAACTTGATACCATACTTTGTCTCGTAGTGTTTCTGCTGATCTTCACTCAGCATCTTGGTTTCACTGTCGTAGAATATGGTCAGCAGCTCTCCGTAATCTTTGTCGTAGAAGTAGTTGTATTTATTGCAGAGATAGTTCCTTGCACAGAGACATCTGCTTGGAATGGTCTTGAACTTGCGTTGTGTCTTCTGTTTAATTCCGTTCGCTGCTCTGTACCTGTCAAGCCTAAGCGTCTTTTTTAGAGATTCAGAACGTTTAGCTATTACCTCCGGTCTTACTATTGCCTGAGCACATTTCAACCGAAGTCTTTCTTCCGTTTCCTGGGTATGAGTAACGCCAAGCGACTTTGCTATGCTTGTTACACATGACTTTGTTATTCCAAGCTCTTTAGAAATTTCGGAAGAAGAGTAATCCGGATACAGCTTACGGACAGATTCCCTAATCTTCTCTCTTTGCTCTTTTCTTGCGTCCTTGAACGAATCCCCATGCAGCCTATGTAGCCACCAGTAAACAGTCTGTACTGCGCAACCGAAGCTCTTGGCCATTGCGTAAGGAGATTCGTAAGGGTGTTCCTTTATATATGTTTTCTGTTCATCTGTGATATTCATGTATTACTTTTTATCAGAAGAGCCGTAGCCGTTATCGCCGCGCTCTGTTTTACATAATTCGTCGGTCTTAAAGAACATGATGTTGTCACTTGTTTCTAGGTGGAATTGCACGATTTTGTCACCAACCTTATATCTTGGCATATTTGGAAACAAGTGATAGAATACGGCAGAAATCTCTCCAGTATATGGGTCATCGACAGTGCCTTCACAGTTACTGAGAATCATACCAGTCTTCCATACGGAAGAACGAGGACGGAACGTAAAGTACCTAGAAATGTCGGCAGGTTTGTTGCGGTTTTCAATCTGTAGCGCAAATCCGAGACCGTATTTCCATACGTTAGGCGCAACCTCTTCTTCTGATACGGCATAGCAGTCATAGCAGAAATCATCATCGTGCGCCTTAGTTGGTATAATAGCGTTCTCGTTGGTCTTTTTGAATAACACAGGCACACCAACAACCTCGGTGAATCTATCAAACTCAACACCGTCAACGTTCACCTTTCCGTAGAACATATCGGCAGGGCGAGTCCAAACCTTGCACTCTCCATAGAGAGCCTGATAAACAACTTCCTTCTCCTGAGTCTCACTATTTGTAACCTCAGTGATAAATCTGTAATAACCTCCTTTGAAATGTCTAAAAATCTTTTCCATATTTTCTCTTTTGAATTTCTTTAATTTCTTTTTTCAATTTGTATTTTTCCCAATTAATATTCTCTGTATGTGAATCTATCCAGCATATAGATGTTAGTGGTATTCTAATAGAATGATATTCAGGACTGAATGTATAAATTTCAGCTATAAAATTACCATCGCTAAAATCGGATTCCGACATTGCTCCCATATATTTTTTCGCTTCAAAACTTCTTACACATTCATTTCTTATAGTCAATACATCACCATTAATAAGGTGAATATCAACAATAACCTCATATATATCATCGCTGCATTCTATTAATTCGTCTAATATAACATCTGCATTCGCTGTACATGATTCATGCATCCAATCTAAGTAATCAGTCAATTCTTTTGCAATTTGTGCTATATATTTGTCATTCATAATTGTATCTTTGGTTTATGTTCATCACATACTTGGTCGCAAGATGATTCATGCTCGTTATTGTAGCACCATCCATTGCCTAAGATGTCTTCGCATCCCATCCAAAGACAGTTACCACAACATCTTTCTTCTTTTTCCATATTACTGATGTTTTATCACTTCCAAATACTTCAATTTTGCGAATCGGTATGAGTGATATATGTCACAAAGATTTTTCACTTTTGAAGTGAAGCACAGAATGCAGCCTGTATAATCATCAAATCCTAAGATAATATACTTTTCCTCTACATAACCTGCTACGTATGCCCCGATGTCCTTACCTTTATAAAGAACTCGCTCACCCATATGAGCATTGAAAAATTCCTCGTTTGTCATACGATACTTGAATTTAATAACAAAAAACTCAGTATCAAGCCACTTGTCGGGGCATAAGCCTTTCTTTGGCTTGCCAATGGTGATACTCTCAATCTCCTTTTCGATACGTGGACTATCCTTGCGGTAGCCGTTGATGAAGAGAACGTGGGTGTATGGCGCAGTCTTGTAGTATGGGCTAATAAAGCAATGCTTAGCCATTTCTATGCTAATACTATCCCAATTTTCAGCACATTCTTTGCTCATCTTCTCAAACGGCTCTTCAAGTTCTGAGCGAACTAAAAGAAGTCGTTTTGCCCAATACCCTTTAATCACCCTATACTCTTCCTTCTTTTTGCCCGATACTACCATATCGAACCATTGCTTGCTGATGGTGAGGGTCAATATTTTCTTCTTCATCCTTACACCTCCTCCCAGTCTGTTGCAAGAATATCATCCAAGGAGAAGAAATGCCAATAATGTGGTACAACATGGGTGAATGATTCTATGGAACTTTGTTGGTACAAGATGGATATTTCTTTATACTTGTTTATAGACAAACTAAAATAACAGCCGTTTCTTCTCACTTTCTTTCCTTCCTTCATTCTTCTCAGAGCCTCCGAGAAGTCAAATGTTTCCTTGCTCATTATAATTTTGCTTTAAAGTTGTAAATTGGTTTAATGACATCAATGACATCAACCGTAGGTTTGATTAACTCAACAATCTCTTCGGTTGGCTTGTATGCCATAGGTGCTTCATCAATGGTTTCTTCACAAACTGATGTGGAATAAATACCATTCATTTCATTCTTGTAAGAATCCATAGATAGCTCTTTCTTCGCTTGTGTACGAGACATCAATCTACCTGCTCCATGTGGGGCTGAGCATAACCATTCCTTGTTTCCTTTACCTTTACAGATAAGAGAACCGTCACGCATATTCATAGGAATAATGACAATCTCGTCTTTCTTTGCACTGATAGCTCCTTTTCGCAATATGCCCTTGTCTGTATCTATATAGTTGTGAATGGTTGTAAAAGAATGCTTGTCTGAATTTGGGTCAATATCCACACCTAGAGCATTGACGAGTCTGTTAGCTATAATTCTTCTATTATGCTCGGCATACTTCTGAACTATACGCATATCATTTAAGTAATCATCAAGCAAATCGCCCTCCAAGTAAGAAAGTTCCTTGCTAATATTTCTAGTACCTAACAACTTGATAGCACTCTGTATTTCCTTTTCTCTTCCTTCGCTTTTCAACTTGGCAATAACCTCAGACTTATCAGCTATTTTCTTACGACAATACTCGTAGGCAAGTTTTTGGTAATAGTTGCATACCCTAACACCAAGGTTTCTACTTCCTGTATGTATCACAAGAAACTTCTCTCCTTCTTCATTTGCATCTAACTCAATAAAGTGATTGCCACCGCCAAGACTTCCAACAGAACGATATACTATTTCCATGCTGGTAAGACAATCCCAAACACGGAATTTGCCAAACATACAACCATCAACCAATCCGTTTATGTAGGCTGATACTTCTCCCTCGTTGACATTAAAACCAGACGGAATCAACTTATTGACTGCTTCATCAAATTTCTGCAAGTCAATATCAACTTTACCAAGTCTTACGACTTTCATGCCGCAGCCTATATCTACTCCAACAGTGTTAGGAACTACTCTGTTATCAAGCTCTATTACCGTGCCAATAGTGCATCCTTTACCTGCATGGCAATCTGGCATTATTCTTATTTTACAACTATTGTAAGCCTCGCTATTAGATAGGGTTTCTATCTGTTTGATAGCTTCATCTTCTATTGTCTTTGCGAAAATCTTTGTAAACTCATTCATATCTTGTTCGTCTAAAATTATTCGTTTCTCCATACACTATTTTATCTTACAATTATCATAACTTTCCAATCAAATGATGGTCGTGCTTATCGAAAGCAATTCCATACTTGAACATTTCTTCAAAAAGCATAAGACGCTCCTCGTTGGTAGCCAACCGAGTAGATTTCTTTTTATCATCGGTCATTGTAAAATGAGAACCTACCATCAAATTCTTATCTTCCTTATGGAGATAAAGATAGCAGAACAGATTGTGACACTCTGGTTTCCAATGCTTACATAACACAATCCAATCATTATCTATCACAACTATATTGCCTTCAGCGACAATATCTTCAAACATATTATTTTCCATACGCTACTTCTTTTTATGACAAGGGCAGCTCTCTGCGTGAACAACGCAAACACCATGTTTCGTGTCCACAACCAGATAATCGTGTCCTTCCTCAGTGAATACTGACATACCAATCTTCTTTGCAGGTGCATTGCTATTAGCCAACGAGCGAATGCCATCAAAAATCAATGCTCCTACAAACAAACACAAGACAAACCAAACGGCTGAATTGATTAAGTTTAAAATCTTATTCTTCATACATTCTATTATTCCATATATTCATACACTCAACGAACTCTTCGACTTCTTCAATACTATTCAATATCATAGTAATGCTTCCATCTTCGTTCCAGTGCTGATTACTTACATCTACCATAGCTTTATCTTACTTCTTCTTATCGAATTTATTGCCAACAACCTTAAATCTATTTAATGAATCTTTCTCACTCAGAAGGTATGTTAGTGCAACGCAAAAATCACGACCATTCTTAGCGAGTAAAGAAAATGCGCCATATTTAAACACTACTATTCCGTCAGGACTATCATTGGTTACATTTGAAAGCATATCACCTTCCCAAATTTCTTTGCCCTCGCAATCTTTCAGTCCTGTGGACTGACAAACAGTATCTGTATCAACTTCTCTCTTGTTACTGATAGAATCCTCATACCATTCAATAAATGTTCCGAAAGGCGTCTTTACCAGAGAACCTTTCACCCATTTACCATCACTCAGTTTCTTTGCTTTAAACAAAATACTTCTCATTTTTATTTAATTTTGTGAGCAGTACTATTAGTATGCTCTATATGTTCATTATTACAACAATATGGATAGAAATATTTATCTGCTCCACACATAAGTTCTTCTATAATATCATCGTCACTATCTTTGCACTTAGAGTCAATAGTAACTCTAATATTTACTTCAAATTCTCTTGCCATAACTATTTATTCAATTTCAATTTATTCAATGTGATATTCACGTGAACCATTTTCTCTACTATAATGGCCTTTTGGTATTTTTGAACGTGCCTTATCTAATGTAGTAAATATTAATTGTGTTGGCTCATCTTCGCCTTCACAGAAACCGCCACTAACATAAGTACGTTTACACCAAATCTGATACAATATCATACTCGCTCCTCCACTTTTACGCAGAAAGGAGTGCCATCGGCAAAGGTGTAATTAACCCAAACATAATTCATATCAAATCCACTTCTTTCGTTTAATGATATTCCATATTTAATATCATCAACATCCGTGATTAATGAATAATGTTCATTTCCCTTTCTTTTTACCCACCCAATCGGCTGATGCTTGAGCATTTCTGCCCAGCACTCTTTTGCATCCTTGAAAGGGCGGTACTTTGGTTCTGGCTTGATTCTATAATATTGTGGGTTATCTATGAGTGTGTCAAGAAATAAACCTTCCTCTTCACCATCTATATCTATCCAATCATTACCATTTGCTGCAAATTGAATAACCCTACCATCTGCCATTGCTTGAAAGATAGGTAGTAATCTCTGAATTTCTCCTTTATAAATTTTCTCCATATTTTAGTCCTCCATTATAATTCTTCATACATTTTTTGATGTTGTTCTAAACTCATTGTAAGTCTCTCAATAGCCATATCTTTCAATTCTTTAAAAGATATGAACCTAAAAATGGAAGTTTTTTCATACCCAATGCATCCTAGCCCATTAGACAATGTGATGGTTTCTTCTGTTGCATCTACAGCTTCCTTCCAATACTTAAGAGCTTTCTTGTCTTTTTCAATTAAACTTCTTAAGTTTGTAGCTTTGTTATAAATTTCTTCTGTCATACTTAGTCCTCCAACTCTTTTTGAATGTCGTTCAACCACACAAGAACTTCATCAATATTAATGTAAGAAATATATCTCTCTTTATGCTTTCTTAATTGATTCTTCTTTTTAATAATTATATTAATTGCAGTTACTTTACTCATTGCTTATCCTCCATATGATTACATGTTGCTTGGTCTCCTTCATAGTAAGGAGCACCGACTTTAGGTAATATCTGAGTGTTCGTATTGCAGGAACATTGCATTACCCAAGGTGCGTTTACCTTTCCGCATCTAGGGCATATCCATCCTTCTTGTGCCATATTGCATTTAACTTTACTTATCCTCATTTAATTTAAACTGTTTTGATAAAAATGAATCATTCTTTATCAAGTTGACAATTTCTTCTTCCGAATGAATGCCTTTCCAAAATAGTTCGGTATGTGAGCCTCCTCTTTCATCATCTACAGAGAACGGAACACCATAATTAGTATAAACTTCTCCGTGATGTTTGATGAGATGACGACCAGGATTCTTTCGGATATTATCTATCCAAGTTTCATTATCGCATTCGCGCCACATTTCATATTCTGCCGAGGTCAGCACTTTATCGATGCCAATAGGATAATGACCAGAACACCCATTTGTTCCAAAGTAAATAATCTCTGCCATATTTTCTTCTTTTTACCCTCTCCCTTTTGTAGGAGAGGGTGGTTAGTTACTCTATCTCCAAGCGTAAATTGCTGTATAATTACCTTTGCACCCAGTATCAAATTCATGGGAATAATAATACTTAACAGCAGCGCAATCAAATTTCCAATTGTGCTTTGCAATTAATGTGTAAACTTCATCATTTCTTGTAGCACGTCCCTTTTCATCAAATAATGCTAAATAGAGAGGGTCATTATCATCACATCTATATGGGTCAAACGGCTTAATGAAGTTACCATCTTTATCAAAACAGTCTTTAATTTTCCTTTTCTTCATATTACAATCTATTTATATCCTTGCGGATGGTTAATCATAAAGTATAACACAATCATTGTACACAGATACTTCAGCTATACTCAGAGGCTCTCCGTTTTCTTGTGTTCCATGAGAATAAGGAAAGTTAACTTCCATAGTCTTATCCTCTACCTTTGATAATTCGTTAATTAATTCTTCTACTGTCATATTCTATCTTTTATGCCCGAAGGCGTTACTAAAATCCATACCATTTCGAAATCATCGTTTTTATTCCTTGTTTTAAAAACTTCTTTTCACGTCTTTTCAAGAACGACTTACTTCGATGTACACAATCTAAATACCAAAGAGACCTCTCTGTGTCGAAAAATCTTAAAGCATATAACATAACCTACACCTCCATTTCGTGTTTGATGCCTAGCCCGAATAGAAGGTGCTGGAGTTCGTGAATATACTTTATTGTAAAAAGCATGGTATTTTCATTTATGTAAGTGTATATACCATCTTCTGTAAATTCAAGTACTACATAATTTGCATTTTTTATCTTTAAAGCATACTTACCATTTATAGATTTCCATCCATTCTTCTCTAGAATCTCTGGAGTAAGAGGGATTGGTTTTATAGCATCCTCTCTAATCCAACCACATTCTCCATCTCTATAATAGAATAATTTAGTACCTTTTAAATAAGAACTTGTAATTCTTATTATTTCTTTTTTGTGGTTATACACAATATCTCCTGGTATATACTTAGGATTAAAATTTATTACCATACTACTTTCCTTTTGAATGTTTATACTTCTTTATAGCATCTTTCTTTGAAGCTGCCATAATTTTAACACCCTTGATCGTGAACTCATGCTGCGCTTTTGTCTGACACTTTTGTTTGTCGGATGGAATGTTGCCTTTCGGAACATTAAATCTAACACGTGGAAGACAAGAAGGAAAATCACCCATCTGATAATCTATTTCTGTTTTTATTCCAATCATTGATAATAATCCACTCATAGCTTTACTCCTTAACTTCTTTAAAGATTACATTCTTTTTGTCTGAACGATATTTAGGAAGACACTTCAATCCAAGTGGAGCTGCACCACAATAGCCAGCCACTCCTTTAAAGAAGCATCCTTCACAAGTGTCATGTTCAACAGCTTCAAGAATAATAGTTACTCTTTCGCCTACTTTAATCTCGTTCATTCTTTATCTTTTACAATATTGTACACTTGTTTTAACTCATTTGTTGATAAGCGTTTGAAATCAAAAGAACTGATAGCGTAGACGAGTTTCTTGCGAAAATTCTCTTCTTTAATATCTGATATTTCCTTTTCTGTTGGAACAGATACTCTTCTCCTATTCCATATACCGCTACCACATTGTCAACCCGAATCTCTTTTAAATCTAGCGTTATCAACAACAATTTGAGTCTTTGTCACTTTATCAACCTTGGCGATACGTTTGTAAGACATACCTGTAACTAGTACTTCATCGCCCTCAACTAAATCTTTAAGCTCTTTCATTACTCACCTCCTTTCCACTCATCAGTCGTTCCTAGTAGATGTGCTGTTTCTTTGTTGTAAGGAATACAATACTTACGACTAAATCCGATACAACGAAAAGGATATTGTGATTCTTCTTTATAACGAGAAAAGAGGTCAGCTTCCCATACATCATCTTTCTCATTTCGCCCCAATACTTTATCGAATGTCTTAAACTCACACTTAGGCTTTTCTATTTCCAAAGTTTTAAGATCGAGTTTGCCACCAATTTTTTCCTCAATATTATATATATAGATTTGAGCAGCATTACTTTCTTCAATATGAAAATGTTGGGTAACACAAGTATAGCGTCCTGGGACATAATTTTTATAATTCTTATTAAGATAATGTCTACCTATAAAGGTTGTATATGTATCATCTGTAAACTTTTCGAAGATAATATGCGCATTATTCTCATTAACCAAGATATCGCCCTTCTGCCAAGCAAATTTGTTCCAATCACGCATTTCCTTAGAAGGGAATAATAACGGCTCTGATCCATCGTAATCATAGAATCTGCCACTACTTAAGAATAGTGATGTTCCTCCATGATGTTCCACAGCTATATAACCGCCACTTACATGCGAAAAAAATACTTCACTAAACAAAGGAGAATATAGCTTCGTATTTGCTGGCTTATCCTTTAGGATTTCCGCTATGTTAATCTTTTCTTTCATATCACTTTACTCTTTTGAATTGAACATTCTTTCCGTCTTTTCTGTCGATTGCGGCACAACAAATATCTTTGCAGATATTTTCATAAATATTGCTGCTTATCTCGTCAAAGAAGCAACCATTACATTCTTCTGTCTCGCTTTCAACCACCTTCAAGACGATTTCTGAGCCAATAGGTAAATCTTCCATAAGCTATTGTTTTTTACGTTTTAATTCCTCCAAGTCGTGTTTCAAACGCTTATGAAAGCTATCTTCGCCATCATCGCCACTAAGTAACCAGTCAATGCGCTGTGCGTAAACCTCGGCTTTCTTTAGTAGAGCTATACCTTTCTTGAACTCCTTGATAGTTTCCTTAGAATACTCGCTACGATTAGGTATTGTATGATGATGCTTACGAACGTATTCTTTCTCGGAATCCTCTAACCAATGATCTTCAATATACCGATTTACGTCAAATTCATCATCAAGAGAATGTCCGTAGATTTCATCCTCTATTTCCGTGTATATGTCAGCAATTCTGTACTGAGCATAATCAAATGCGCCTCCACTCATACTATTCCGTTCTTTTTAGTTTAAGTTGTCTCATTTTTGCCTTTACTGCACCAACAGATCGTCCTAGAGCCTTTGCAAGTTCTTCATCAGACATTTTGTCAAAGTTGCGTGACAGGAAGTTTACCTGGATGCCGTTCCAAGGAAGGAATGCGTTATTCTGGTGTTCTTCACCATGATAGTCAACGCCATTAAGCTTCAGTCCTTCGTCGGCTGCGTTGTCTATCCTTTCCGGATTGCATACCTTCATTGCAACCACCTGCAAAGCCCTGTAAATCTGACCGCCTTCCTTGAAGTATTCAGCATCCTTATCAGGTATAAGGATCCTGGCAACCTCTCTCATCGAGGCATACATACCATACATAGACTGTATGAATTCTCCGCAAGGTCTTATGCTGCCGGAACTGATGCCACGCTCACTCATAACGTCATCAAACTTCGTACACATATCGTGCAGCATGATTGACAGGTTGTAGGCTACGCATGCATACGCCTGAAGCTTGTGTTCCTTGATGTTGTTCTTCAGAAGTATGTTGTCTGTTGTATAGAAGAGTCTCTGTATATCAATCTTCAGGTCTTCCTCCATGCTGTCTGTAATATCAAGCCAGAGTTCATACTGAGAAATCTCGGTAGTATACTTCTTGAATATACCTATAAGAGTCTCAGAACGGGAGAATGCCTCCTTTATGCGATACTTAAGCTCATGCTTAAACAGGTCCTTCCTCTCACTGAGATTGTCGTGCAAGTCTTTGATTGCCGTCTGCGTGATTGTAGCGAGAGAACCGATAATGAGGTAATAGAGCGAAGTGATATGGTCTACGGTTTCCCTGTCAGGCTCCTTGTAGTTGATGAAGAATGCTCCTTTCGGTGTGAAATTATATGCCGACATTCCTACACCTCCTTCTCTATTGCCAATGCGCAACTGAAACAGAAGACCATCAGAAGCGAAAGGAAAATGTGTTCGACCATAAAGCAGATGAACCCGTAACCTGCGATAATTGCTGCGATGATAAGCAGGATCATCACTATTGTATGTTTGTATCTCTTCATATTTACTTTGATTTAATGTTTCCGTATGCAGCCATATAGCTATCAAGCTGCTGCGTTGCGTGTACCAGCTTCTGATTGTAGTTATCTCGCTCTGCCCTAGCTTTAGAGATAAGAACGAAGCTAACAATGAATGATATTACTACCGTTACCACGATAAACAACCAGGGCAGCTTGTGAACTGCCTTATTGATTGCTCTTCCTATATTTCTCAGGATAACCAAAGAATAAACACCTATGAACACTACCGCCTGCTTGGTGGTTGCGTTAGTAACTTCTGCGATTTTACCTTTGCTTTCTACCATAATCAACTAATTTAAAAATATTGGTAATCTTCTGAAAATCTCATTATCAGGAGTTTTAAACTCCTTATCCCATGTTCTGTAAAGAACATTGAGATTCAGTTTCTTGGCGATGTATTTATAATTATTCTCAAACAAGTCAACATGCTCTTTGAAAACATATAGACGATTACTCTTCCTTGTACGGATGCTTTCTCTTATGTCTTCACGAAGATGTGCCGATGCGTATTTAAGCTGTTCCCAATCTCCCTTTGTCTTTGGCGCAAAGTTGATGCCATCCAAAAAATTATATCCAAAGTTGTTGATGTTAAACACAAATGCGCTACCAGATGTATAAACGTATACATTTTCGACATTTGGAAATTGTTTTTTAAGGTTTAAAGCAAATCTATCGATGTTAATATTGCTCATAAACGGCTCGCCACCAGTAATACAAACGGTATGAACTGTTTTCATTTCTTCTACTGTAGCTACAGGAATTTTGTCTATATCGTACATTTTATTACAACATAGATTGCATTTGTGGTCACAGTTATCAAGAATCATCAAATGCATGATTTCTGGTTTCACTTTTCTTTCTGCCATAATTCTAAAATTATTTGGTTCGGTTGCACCAGTTATCGGTAGATTGCCAATAACCGGCTAACCATATTTCTTTTGGTGTCGCATTAGGATGCTCACTGAGCCATTCCTCTGCCATTTTACTTACGTCTGCCATTTTGGTCTCGTTTTGATTCTTTTTCAAGCTTTTGCTTTAGCTTTTCAAGAGGCGATTTTTCAATATCAACACCCTTTAAGCGGCAATGTTCTTCGTAGGATATTGCTTTTCTTCTAGATTCCTCATCTTCTTTCTTTTGTTTCTCAGCTAACTTTTGAGAATCAATTTCAGCTCTCTTTTCATAGAGCTTACACATGTATTTTTCGAGAGCAATAAAAAGTTTTTGAGGATTTACTGTCTTTCCTACATAGATTTCGCCATACTCACCCATAGAAAACTCGTAGAAGAATCTAGTAAGCTCACTAGGCGTAAGGTGATAGTATTCTTGTCTGATACGCTGTGCCATAGCCTTGAACTGATAAGGAGTGGTCGAATCAATAGCACCAATAACCATAAACAAGTCAATAAGCATTATCTTAATCCAAAACTCGCTTGCGCCATCTTTGAAGTACTTATCAATACTAACTAACGACATACCGCCTCTAGCTACAGAATCATATACAGATGTAATTGCATCTGTTCGATTTTGCAAGGTAGGATATTTGTCCAGGAATAGCGCATATTGTCCACCGTATTTTTCCACCGCTTGCTTGCATTCAGTCGGCAAGGATTGAATTAATCTTGTTGAAAGTTCGTTGCTGTTGTTCATAACTATTTGCGTAATTGTTTTTAGGAGCGAACAACCCGGTGTAGTTGTTGCCCATGGAATACTCAACGATAACCTTTGCGTATTCTGGATTTCCGCTCGATAACTGTAGGAGTTTCTTTTTAAGAGCTTCTAACCCTCGTGGCTTGTAAGTCTGACGTTTTTCTTTCTTGTATGCAAGCCACATATCAAGAGCCTCCTGACAAATGTAGATTTCCTCTTGAGGTTTAACTTCTTCGACCACTTCTGCCTGCTGTTCTTCTGCCTCAAAGTCAGATAAATCTTTGCCTAACGAGAACGCAGCACCCATACAAAAGATTTTCTGCTTTTCCAGGTTATTCGGGAAAAGCTCACTTGACTTCTGTCTTATTTCTTTAGGTAACATCATTGTTTATAAATATTGTTTGGAATTCTGAATATCATGTTCGATGTGCAGAAGCGCGATGTACTCCTCAGAAGAAGGAATATATATGCCGGCTATGTTGCTAGACCAGTTTCTGAAACGTTCGATAGCATCAGACAGCTCTTCTTTCGTAAGCTTTGCGGTCGATATTACGTATTCCCTGTCTGTTCCGAGCAGATCATCGTGCTTTTGTCGCACAAACAAGTCTCTATTAACAATCCTCTTGAAGTAACAGGTCTTGACTTCATCTAGAGTGTTGCCGGTCTGCAATCCGAAGTAAGCGAGTATCGTGTGAAGGTACTTCAACTGTTGAAGCGTTTTCGCCTTCTTTTCCACGACCTCTACCATACTCTGCTTCTCAATCAGCTTCTCTATCTTCAGTCTGAGATTCTGCACTTCAAGAGGATTCTTGGTATTATACATCATACTATTTCAGCATTGAATGTATCTTTAATCAGTTTCAGTTTGGATGCCAGGTCAGAAGGGCAAACCATCAGAGTTCCCTTGCGGCTGAGCTGGCTGCTTTGGCGGAAACGGATTACTTGAATTCGTTTGACCGGAAGCTCCAGCCATAGCTGTCTGTTGTGCTGCTTGTGCTGCCTGGGCGCCTGCCTGAGGATTTGTACTGTAGCCACCCTGTACAGGAGCCTGCTGACCGCCCTGGCGAACGACCTGCCAAGCATTCACTGAGTTCCACCATTTTCCATTAAACTCACGCGCGTTGATGTCAAATGATACTGTCACTTCCTCACCAACCTGCAAGTTAAACTCTGTGATCTTGTCACCAAGTACATCAAAAGCAACCCTCTTAGGGTACTGCTCGTGTGTTTCGATGACCGCAGTTTGTGAACTCCATTGTGTTCCCCTAGCAGATGTTCCGCTTTTTGTCGGCAACACCGCTATAATTTTTCCTGTTATGTCTGCCATTTAATTATTTATGATTTCGTTAATAAAATCGTTTGCGAGTATTACTCTGTCTTCCATCAGCTTGATATCATCCTCTACTCTGTCTATCTCAGCCCAGTGAATAGGCTTTGACAGCCAAGGACAATATACGATGAATATTCCACCTTTGGCGCCGGTACAGCTCATCTCAGCCATCATCTGCCAGTAGTACTTCGGCTCGGTTTCTTTGAGCGATGCGGCATCGTGGATGAGAGTTCGGTATTTCATATAAGTATTTATGTTCGGGCATTTGACCTCGATGATTTTGAGGTCTTCGCCGTCACGACCATAGATTGCTCCGTCAGGAGAAGCCGCGAAGTAAGGGATTGTATCGTGTTTGCAGGAAGAAAGCTCAGTAATCTCACCTTCAGGGAAGTTCATCTGCATGTAGAGAGCCTTGGCAGCATCCTCCTGATCAGCACCCCACTGCATTGCCTTGGTGTTTACAGATACTTGGTCGATATAATCTTGAAAGATTCCGTCGTCATTCAAGAAGTCTTTGTTAAAAAGACGTTCGCCTGCAACCTGATAAAGATATGATTTGGCCGTATCTGAGAAAGCCTCATCTTTCTTGCGACCTGACTTCATGATGTCGGCGATTTTAGAACCTGTCAAAAAACCGACGCGACTACGGAACCACGAAATCGAACGCTGTTCTATGCCATCAGTAATCATTTCTTGTCCTCCTTCTTTGCTGCGTCAGTCTTTGCAGCATCAGCGGCCATAGCGGTAATACTCTTCTTGTTCTCTTCCTTTCGGTACGGCTTCATCAGTTCGTCGACTGTTGTGTCACCATCAGTGAGAGACTGAGTAATACCGAGAAGCAGTGCAATTTGATCTGCCTTAATCTGATTGACCGTCTGCTTACCACAGAGCATCACAACCTCCTGTTCGGTGATACCATACTCATCCTTGAAGAAATCGATGCACTTCTTGCGTCTTGCAACAAGCTTCTCTTCATCGGACAAATCACCCGTAATGAAGTGTTGAGCAGCTTGATATACCTTATCGGTAATTGCCTTTGGAATGACAGAGAATACCGCATTACGATAAGCGATAGAATTTGCAGCATTACCGGTAACTGTAATCATATCATCAGTGAAGCGCTTTCCACCCTTACCGACAATAGAGCGACGCACCTCAAATGCTGTAGCTACATTGTTCTCCAAATCCCAACAAGTGCCACGACTGATAACTTGCTTGTCCGTGATCTGAACAACCTTTGCTTCCGCTCTCATATTTCCCCAATTTGAAACAAGAAGCTTGGCAAGATGAACGCTCGGGCCAGTGATAGGCTTGCCGCCACGTGGAAGAGCATAACCACAGCTCTGTGCGGTCGCATAGTCCATTGTAGCCATAGCGATTGAGTTGTTTACACTTCTTGCAAGGTCTCTAGGATACTGCTTTGCTGTAGCAACCTGAGAATCGACGTTAGCTCGTTCTACAGCATCCACCTGAATGATACTCTGGTCATGGTTAACCTGCATGACCTCGTATCCTGGATTTTCATTTTCCATTATTTTTTTTGTTTAAAATTAATCACTGATACTTCCATTCCCAGTCTTTGCAAACGTAATCTCCATTGTAGCTTGCGTTAGGATCAGTACAAATCTGAAGGAAGATACAATCGTGACAACTCCTCTTATAGTGGAGAGCGAATCTACTGTTTGCCATACCGGGAATGATTAATGTATTCTATCTAAATATCTGAAGTAAGTTTCCACCGTCACGCTTTCGCCCTTTTCATTAAGGCGTTCATAATGAAGTGGAACCTTACCGAGTTTTCTACCCTCACCTTCAATGTAGTTGAGGTATGCCGCCTTTCGGGCCAGCTGTACCGACTTGCTTCGTGGAAGTTCCATGATGCACGCATGCACCTTACGCAAGTCAAGTACAGCAAAGGCCATCTTGGCGGGCATTTTTGCTATTCTGTTATCCATTTCTGTCATTACACTTCCATAATAGGAATCTCAGGACAGAGCTTACGAATCTTATCAAGCTCCGTATTGATGATCTTGTCGCGGGATTCTTCGATGATACATTCTGCATCAGCAGAGATAAGCGTCAGTAATGCCATGTTGCCTTCGACGTGAGCGATAGTCTCGATTGAAAGCTTCTCAGGCTCTGCGCCCTTGAAAATAGGAATATTGATAGTGAACGATGGAGGAAGATTAGAGTCTACAGCCTTCTCATAGTTGTCAGTCACGGAACCATTGTCGCTGTATTCCTTCTTGATTGTTGTCTGAACCTTCGCCGAGAAGCTCTTGAGGAGATTGACGAGTTCCATGTTCTTCTCCTTCGTCTCGAAGAAAGAACGGTTGAGTCGGAAAAAGTCACCAAGCTGTACCGGTTTCCACAACTGACCGTCATTGATATGAAATCCCGTAAACTGACGAGACAGCTGAATAGAGCCGATAATTGTCTGTGTAGTGCGCTCATCATTCTCGTTTGTAACAAGAGTAACAACGAGCTTCTCTCGATTAACCAGGATATGCGTATGCTCTTTGTCAATCTGCTCTGTACCCCAACGCTTCTCAAGGAAGGCATAGATACAGGTAATAACACCGTCTACCTGAAGATTAAGAGGCTCCTTTGCAGGAAGCTTATAAGGGTTCTCGTTACCTACCTCACGGATAACAAGCTCCGCAGAAGTCTGCCCAGGAGCAAAATTTACTTGCATTTTTTCATTGTCCATTTTATAAAATGTCTAAAAGTTAAAACAAAGTGAAAGCAGACTACATAGCCTGCTTATCACGGTTAATTGAGTATACATTGCTAGGGAGTTCGTCACGTGTTGCCGGACGGGAAGAAACAAGATTACCCTCCTTATCATAGAAGGCAGTCATCTTTGCTTCACGGTCAACGAACTTGTAAACCTTCTCGTTAACCATGCTACCCTTCTGCTTGATTTCCTTAAGGAGAGAAGAGATCTCTTCCTTGATAGGCTTCAGCTCTGCCTTTTTCTGCTCACGGAAATCCTTGATTTCCTCTTCGATGTCAGATGCCCGTGCAGACTGAAGAGCGAACAGGTCCTTCTTCTTCATCAGCTCATCAGAGTTGAATCGCTTGATGAACTCCATTTTCTCAACGGAGTCAGCGTTGTTGGCGAGGAAGTCCTCACGTTCATCCAGGTCCTCATACTCGTGACCTAGTGTTGCAGAAATAGTTGCTTTTTCTTTTGCCATTGTTATACAAATTAATGTGTTAATACTCGGCGCCAGCGTCCACGCTTAAATTTCTTGTCCGCGTGAATTCCGAACAATGCTGGTGTTGTTACGCCATTCATCATAGGAAGTAAATTGTACTTCTTCAAAATACGTTCGAAATGTGAAGAAGTGACAGGAGCGTGGCAGATGATGTTCTTCTTGACATCATACAGGTTTCCGTACATTGACACTACACCCATTACTCGCCCTCCTCCATTATTTTCAACAACTCACGGATACCTTCAACGCCATGCACCTCTCCGTTTTTCACTTTTTCCTTGAGTTCGTCGAGCTTTTTCATCCTAGCGAGGAAAGAGTTCTTCTTGTCCTCAAGCGAATTGAGGCGCTTGGTGATTGCCAGTTCCGGGTTATCACTGATAATGATGTCCAATGCGATGCCGGCGAAAAGGTTCGTATTATTCTCCCTCTTGCCTTCATCATCAATCTCGTCGATATCACGAGTAAACTGGTTTTTGCCGTCGATAACCTTCTTGATTTCATTGAACTCAGAAAGATTCTTCGAGATGTCGAATGATCTGTCAACAAGAGCCTGCTTGTCAATTACTACACTGACGATAATTTTGTCTTTGTTCATAATTTAAAAATATTTAGAATAAAACTTACTCGTCTTCCTTATCCCAACCAAGGAGATGTGCTACGAATGATACAGCAGCGAACATAGCTACTGTGGCTACGAGACTATTGAAAATGATAACCATATCTTTTAGATTTTACACCTTATTATATAATAGTACAGTCTGACGGTGGATAATCAACGATTTTCCACTCATTCTTCTTTACCTTGATAGCCTTTCGGAATATCACGACAGACTCGCCGTTGTGGCGTTTCCTGTTGTGGGCGATAAGCCTTGCAACCACAGCCTTCGTAGTTATCGAGAACTCTCTGAGCTTAGAGGTGTAGAGGCTCTTGACATCGCATATCACAATCTTATCGCCTTCCCTGTAAACGAAGTCGGCAGTATAGTTGTGACCGTAAAGCAATGACCTTCTCTCGTACTTGACCTTGGTCTTAAGCTGCTTTGGTCTCAGCATCCATACCGGGTTGATGGCCGTGATGGTTACCTGTCTATGTATGCAGCTTATGCCAGGATCATCAAGGATGGTCTGCAAGTACAGGTACTCTTCCCTTGAATCGTATTCGTTCCCGTCAGGAGCGTAATACTTCTTTGAACCTACGCGTCCCATGTCTTGCCGGCCTCCGCTCCGGGATTTTTAAAAAGCAGATTGATGGCCTCAGAGCCATATCTCTGCCACATTTTGTTACCCCACTGAATGAGATATTCACCCTTTCGGGCTTCGAGCTTACCATCCGTATATTCCGATTTAAGTCGAACAGTAATATCCCTTCCGTTCTGTTCTATGCTTTCAACGCATTCCAGTTTCTGAAGAGCATTAATGTTTTCCTTACTGATTCTTATTGTATTTTTAACTTTCATCTATATAAAACCTCTCCGTTTAGCCAACCACGCAAGGCAGGAGAGGTGATTGCACGTGGTTATTGTGAGATGGAGTAGAAGTCAATATTAAAGGGAGGAGGGATAATAGACACCCTCACTCCCAAAGATAATCAAAAACTAGTAATTTATGGCACTCACAATTAAGTGAGCCGCATGCAGGACTCGAACCTACGACCTGTCTGTACCTTAGACCGCTCTGACCAACTGAGCTAATGCGGCTTGTGCCTCCTACCTTCACAGGCAAGAGGATTTAATACTCAAATTAAAATATAAATGACTTATAAGAAAGAGCCGACCTCTGTCAGCTAATGAAAAAATATTTTTTGAAATTTACCTACTTGGGAAGCCCAGGGGAGACTCCAACTCCCAACCTCGCGGATAGTACCACGGCTCTATGCAGTTGAGCTACTGGGCGACGCATAAGTTAACCAATCAAAAATCTTGAAAAACGAAAGAAAATTGGTCTGAGAGGATGGATTCGCACCATCGACCTCCAAGGACACTTCCCCTGGCGCTCTACTACTGAGCTACTCTCCCCAGAAATAAAAAATAATTCCTTCTAAAAGAGATAGACGTACCCTATCTTCTCAGACCAGATACGCAAGAAACAATCTTTTCACATATAAACAATTTATAGCTTTAAATAAACATTTGTGGCAGGTACAGAACTCGAATCTGTGACCTCTAGGTCATGAACCTAGCGAGCTACCAACTGCTCCAACCTGCGATGTGTGCAGCCTATCTTCACAGACGAGCTGCATTTTTAATTGAATAAATTTGAATACAATGAATTATACGTTGGAGGCTAGGGTTCAACGAAGAACCTCTTGCGATGATAAGATCGGTATCATTTTGTTATCGCCGTGCATCAGTTACACTACTAGCCTCTGAGTTGTTATATGAATGATGAAGATAAATCATCTTTTTGGATTTTCAGAACTTTTCCATGTTCACCAGACTGCAACGTTTTGAGCAGTGCTTGCACCGACAATTCTTCATTCCGGTGTAGTCCGTCTGCTTACTTGATGCAGATTAGCTGGATTTTCGTATGTCGTGCGTCCTTTCGCCAGGTCACGGCATCCATTGATGCTCTCCAGTTACTTCTTTTCCACGCATACTATTTCTGTGCATCAATATGTCAAAGAACAATTCTTTCATGTCCGTTCATAGAAACTCTCATCTGACGCAAGATTGTCGCTGCCCGAACGACCTACTTTATAAGGTATAAGGACTTACCTTTGCGCCGTCAGAGAGGAATTCAACTACTAAACGGAACTAAAAAAGAGTGTGACTGAGGCGAGGCTCAAACTCGCGACCCGGTGATTAGGAATCAACCTGCTCTATTCAACTGAGCTACTCAGTCTGATTTGGGGCGAAAGAAGCTAAACGAACAGACATCGCCCCAAAGTATCTACCGCTGTAGATAAAACCCAAATAATTAATAACTAACAATCATACTCTCACGAGCAAATGAAACAAATCTATAACTTTAACCATACCAATATTTCAACACACTTTATGCTCTTCAATGAGCTCATCTATATCAGACTTTTTAAAGAATGCGGTGTTACCTATCATATAATGATGAATCTGACCGCTCTTTCTCAAGTCGTGTATATAACCAGTGCTCATGCCAATATACTTGGCGAACTCTTTTGTAGAGAGCCATATCTTTTCGACAGGCTCTACTGATACTTTCTTACGAGGCATACGCTTAATCTTTAACCAATTCCTGTTCTATAGTCGGTATAACACCTCGACTCTTCAGCTCATCATACAAAAACAGCCTACCTTTCTGAGTCCATTTTGTATGCATCACAGACCCTGATGTTCCATTCGAATGAACGATAGGAACTGTCTCGGAATGAACATATCCGCAAGGTAGATATTTCGCATACAAGATCCACTGGCCACCGACCTTGTGCTGAATACCATAGTTTCTGAGCATTATATTGAATGCCTTTGCTGACTTTCCGTAGTCCTGAGCTATCTGAGTAGTCGTTACAGTTTCCTTACTTGCCAATATCATATCAACGTAATTGACTTTTGGTTTCATATAAGAAATTGTACTACTTAGCTCAACAATTTCCTTATCCTTTGCATAATTCTCGGTTTCTAGTGCTTTTATGCGCTCCTCTCTCCTTTTAAGAGTAGCTTTAGCGACAATAAGAGCTCTAGCCATCAAGTCTTCCTCGGACTCTTCGTCAGCCATGGTCATATACCCTCCATCTTGACGAATACTAGGAAGAACTTCACTCGTTACCCATCTTTTAAAGTCCTTTGCTTGTGGTAACTTGCTACCAAAAATCAAGGCATAAAGACCAGACTCGCTTATGAAGTTCGTATTCTGCTTTCTTCCTTGGGAATCTATGACCTCACGTTTCGTTAGGTCATCGTCATCAACGTGATCACCAACAGCTTTCCAGGGATTTGAAAATCCAAGTGCCTTACATACATCACTTGCACAAAACAGAGGTTCTTTCTCTGTCCCCTCGATTCTAATAGTCCCAAACATCGGACTAATCTTCTTTAAGTGAATATCGTTCATATTTTACATATTTAAGTTTACTACTCAACCGGAACAGCGGTGATAATCGCTGTATGGTTCTTGTAATCTGCCGAGGTTGAGTATTTAAGCACGCCCTTCGGCAAATCTTCGTATTGAGCGAGCTGATAAGCATATGTTACTGCCGACCGAACTGCTCTTGCGGACTCAAGCAGGAAGACTTCAAATTTTCCTGGTTTGATGCCCAATATGTCCTGTTTTGTTATTCTTGCAACTTTTTTCATCTTTGTTACTTAAATAATTCATTAAAAATTTGGAGGTATGCGAAAAAAGTCGTATATTTGCAGTGTCAATGTAAAGTACGTACTTTCGGTCGCACAAGCCTCCGTTTGTAACGGCTTTGTTGGTTACTCGACCGTTAACGAGTGCAAAGGTACATGAATTTCGTGTAATAATCAAGTGATTTACACGTTTTTCTTGTACCATTAACCTTTATTAGCACTTTAAGCGGTTTTAGTTACGTATATAAAACTAAAAGTGTATGACAGTAACAGAAAATCGTGTAGCAGGACTACAAGAAAGACTGAAGGAAGTAATGAAGTGCGAACAGCTTAACAAGCAGCAGTTCATGAATGTGACCGATATAAGTAATATCGGTAGGAAGCTCGACGGCAAGGTCGCTATCACCAAGATGGACATAAGTAAGATGAAACACTCATTGCTAGTTAACGACCAGTGGCTTGAAACCGGCATCGGCCCGATGTACTTGCCTGAGAAACTAGAGGAGAAGACGAGGGAACTAAACAGAATGTCTGGCAGTTATCCGAGTGTTCACATAAGCGATGACCTGATAAAATCGCAAATAGAACAAGCTATCCAGCATGCAAAAGACAACCCAAACTCGCCGACATCCGTAATAGCAAGCATGTTTGGCCATCATAACAACCAGAATATCGAAACTGGAACAGATAGAGCCAAAGAGCGGGAAGAAGAGTCGCTCAAATACAAGAATGCCCAGCTCATTCAGATCATCAATGCCAAGGATGAAATAATAAGGTCAAAAGACAGCGAGATTCGTCTTCTCAGGAAGATTCTTGCAGATAACGGAATCGAAGTATAACATTATTATATATAAGGATTATGAAGAAGGTATTATTAGCAGCAATGATACTTCTTGCAGGAGCATCATTCACATCATGTAGCAGTAGCGATGATGACGACAATGAGAAACAGGAACAGAAGTTTGATGCCAGCAAGGTTATGAGCGGCAAGTGGAAACTGAGCAAGATTCAGGATTTCCCCATTCCGATAAACCACTACTCCATTCAGAAGGGAAATACAATTTCATTCTTGGATGGCGGCATCCTTCGCACAGAGGGAGACTTCTCGGTAGTAATCAATGGGGACGCGGACAGACCGATGACAATGCCGTTCGGAAGCTACAAGACATGGAAGGCTGATACCACATACAAACAGGACGGAACTGTCGAAACAGGTACTTCTCCTGTGTACTTTGACGGAAGTGATATGTATGTGGCCTACTTTATGTCTGCAACGGAAATCAACTTGGTGAAGTTTGCGACAGACCGAATTGGAATAGTGTATGTACTCACAAAAGTGCAGTAAAATACGATTTTTGTGAGTAATATGTGAGTAAGCAACCGGTGATTATACCAAATACTATCAGTATTAGAGGCTTATCAAGATATATGAGAGTCTTCCCAAGCCTGTGAGGCGGGTTCGACTCCCGTATCTCGCTCAGAACATCAGTAACCCAGGGTTGAACCCTGGGTTTCTTGTTTTTATTAACATCTTTTCAGCCTTCTATAGCAACAAAATCACTTTTTTCAAGTTATTACATAAATATAACTAAGATAATAGAACAAAAATGAAGAAACATATCATACTTGTACTGGCGCTCGTCCTGTCTTCAGGGCCTCTTTTCGCACAGAGTTCACACATGACCGATGATCAGGTCATGAGCTTTGTGGTGAAAGAACATGAGCGTGGCACAGCCAATTCTCAGATTGTTACCAAACTGATGCAGAAGGGCGTAGACATCTCCCAGATTCGACGTGTACGCAATAAGTATCAGAAGATGTCGCAGCAGAACGAGCTCTACAGCACAACCGCTGCAGGAAATACAGGCAACAAGAGAATGCGGACCAACAATGGTAAGCATAGAGAAGATTACCAGGACAAGGACAAAGAGAAGCAGGCTTCAACCTATAGCAACTATCGCATCCAGAGCAAGCAGAACGACAGCTACTACTCATCTTATGATGAAACCAACCCAGATTATGACGATTTCAGCAAGGAAATGAACGCCCTGGTACCCGATACAGCTACCATGATAAAACAGCTGCAGGCTGAGCTCAACCAGAAGCGCAGTAAGGTTTTCGGCCGCGACATCTTCAATAACAAAGATCTCAGTTTCGAGCCAAACATGAACATCGCTACCCCACAGAACTATCGTCTGGGGCCTGGCGATGCCGTCATCATAGATATCTATGGCGCCTCTCAGAAAACCATCGAGAGCACCGTTTCGCCAGATGGTGAAGTAACCATCGAGGGTTATGGACCGGTCAGCGTTTCAGGCTTAACCGTAGCTCAGGCTAATGCCCGCCTGCGCAATACCGTGGGCAGCAGATACCGTTCAAGCCGCATCAAGCTTACCGTAGGACAGACCAAGACCATCATGGTAAACGTAATGGGCGAGGTTAAGATTCCGGGCACCTATACCCTCTCAGCCTTCGCTACCGTATTCCATGCACTCTACATGGCTGGCGGAACCAACGATCTGGGTACATTGCGAAACATCAAGGTATACAGACACAATAAACTGGTAACGGTTGTTGATATTTACGACTATATTCTGAACGGCAAACTGACGGGTAATGTCCGCCTTGCCGACAACGATGTCATCGTAGTAGGTCCATACGATTGTCTCGTAACCATCGCCGGAAAGGTTAAGCGCCCGATGATTTACGAAATGAAGAAGAACGAGAGTGTCAATTCCCTTCTGAAGTATTCCGGTGGTTTTACAGGAGATGCTTACAAGAAATCAGTAAGACTGAACCGCAAGACCGGCAGAGAACGTGCCGTATATAATATAGAAGAGTTCGACTTCTCCAGTTTCCGTATCGATGACGGCGACTCAATCAGCGTAGACAGCATCCTGCCACGCTACGCCAACACCGTAGAGGTGAAAGGAGCCGTATTCCGTCCTGGCATGTACAATCTGGGCGAGCAGATCAACAGCGTACGCACCCTGGTAGAGCATGCCGAAGGATTAACAGAGGAAGCCTTCACCAACCGTGCCGTAATGCACCGCATGAAGTCAGACCGTTCACTCGAAGTAGTAAGTGTAGACATTGCCGGCATTATGAACAGCAAGACTCCAGATATCCCATTGAAGGAAAACGATGTTCTCTTCATCCCTACCCGACAGGAAAAGATTGTAGAGCGCACCCTCACCATCCGTGGCGAAGTGCAGTATCCAGGCGTCTATCAATATGCCGACAATGAGACCCTCGAAGACTTCGTTCTTCAGGCAGGCGGCTTAACCGACAAGGCTTCAACCGTTAATGTAATGGTAAGCCGTAGAGTGATGGATGCCAAGGCTTTACGTCCAGATAGCGTTATCGCCAAGACCTACACCCTATCTCTTAAAGACGGCTTCGTTATCGACGGCACCCCAGGTTTCAAGCTGATGCCATTTGATGAAGTAATGATCCGTCAGAGTCCGGCTTATGTTGAGCAGCAGAACGTATCGATTACCGGTGAAGTGATGTTTGCCGGTCTCTATACATTAGACCGTCGCAACGCCCGCCTGAGTGAACTCTTCAAGAAGGCAGGTGGAGCTACCGACCAGGCATATCTCAAGGGAGCCCGCATCATCCGCAAAGCCAACGAACAAGAGAAGCAGCGCATGGAGGCAGTATTGAAGATGCAGCGCGAAGAGATACAGAAAAATCTTCTGCAACTAGCCTCCAGCAGCAACAATGCCAGTGCCATCTCGCAGACCTCTAAGGATGTAGAGCGCACCAATATAGAGAAGTTCAATGTACCTAGCGAATACCCTGTAGGTATCGACCTTCCAGAAGCACTGGCGAACCCAGGCAGCGATGCCGACATCATCTTGCGCGAGGGCGACCGTCTGGTCATTCCTCAGTACAATGGTACGGTAAAGATCAATGGTGCCGTAATGTTTGCTAACACGGTAGCCTACGAAAAGGGCAAGAAGGCAAGCTACTATATCGATCAGGCAGGTGGTTTTGCCTCAGATGCATTAAAGAGCAAGGCATACATCATCTATATGAATGGCAAGGTAGCCAAGCTCTCTCATGGTGCCAAAGTGCAGCCAGGCAGCGAGATTGTCGTCCCAGCTAAGCTGAAGCGCAAGATGAGTACCGCCGAAATGATGAGTATGGGAAGCAGCATGAGCAGCATCGCCGCCATGATTGCTACGATTGCCAATATGAGTAAGTAAGAATAATCAAACCCTATAAATATAAAAAGGAGTCATTCTATGAAATATCCTATAGGAATACAAGATTTCGAAGACTTGCAACGTAATGGTTATGCATACGTTGATAAGACAAACTTCGTATACAAGCTCGCAGATGAGGGCAAATATTACTTTCTGAGTCGCCCACGCCGATTCGGAAAGAGCCTCTTTCTGTCTACTTTGGAAGCATACTTCCAGGGTAAGAAAGAACTCTTCAAGGGCTTAGCCATATATGACTTGGAAACAGATTGGAAGAAATATCCTATCTTCCATATTGATCTCAACACAGCCAACTTTCGAGAGAAAGACAGCCTGTATATGGTGCTTAATGACTACCTCACAACTTGGGAAAGCAAATATGGAACCCGTGAGTCAGAAGCCACACTTGCCCTTCGTTTCAAGGGTGTGATAGCAAGAGCTGCGGAGAAAGAAGGATGTGGTGTCGTAATACTTATTGATGAATACGACAAGCCTATACTTCAGACCCTGCGCGACCCAGAGTTACAGGCAGAACACCGTGCACAGCTGAAAGCATTCTATTCGGTATTGAAGACCCAAGACCGATATATCAAGTTTGCATTCCTCACCGGTGTAACCAAGTTTGGCAAGGTTAGCGTGTTCAGCGACCTCAACAACCTGACGGATATCTCGATGGACCACCGCTATATCAGCATCTGCGGAATGACAGAGAAGGAATTGCTTACGAATTTCAAGGAAGGTATCAACGAATTAGCCGAAGCCAATGGCGATACAGAAGAAGCCACAATAGCAAAACTGAAGGCAAGATACGACGGATATCATTTTGAGGAGAATACAATAGGAATCTATAACCCATTCAGTGTACTGAACACTTTGTCAAGACTTCGCTATAAAGACTACTGGTTTGAGACTGGTACACCCACATTTCTAGTTGACTTGCTGAAAATGCACAACTATCGTTTGCCAGACATGACAAAGGAAAGGGTATCAGACGATGTAATCAACAGCGTGGATTCACTGTCAACCAATCCGATACCTGTGATATACCAGAGTGGTTATCTCACTATCAAAGGCTATGACGAAAGGTTTAAGAAATACCTACTAGGCTTCCCTAACAAAGAAGTGGAAGAAGGTTTTCTTAACTTTCTGCTGCCGCTATACTGTTCAGCAGGTGACCGTTCCGCCTTTATGGTTGATGAGTTTGTGAAGGATGTGGAAGCAGGACATGTTGAACAATTTATGAATCGGCTTACCGCTTTCTTTGCAGATAACAGCTATCAGGTAGCAGGCGAAGCAGAACTTTACTTCCAAAATGCCCTATATCTCATTTTTAAGATTATGGGATTCCACACACAGGTAGAAATACCGACAAGTGATGGCAGGATGGACGTTCTCATTCAAACTTCCGACTACATTTACATCATCGAATGCAAATTAGATGGAAGTGCAGAAGAAGCTCTGCAACAGATAGAAGTCAAAAACTATGCAGCTCCTTTCGCTATGGATAAGCGAACAGTTGTCAGGCTTGGCATCAACTTCTCCAGCAAGACAAGAGGAGTTGAGAGCTGGAAGCAGAGATAAGTTAGCAGCATCGCCGCCATGATTGCTACGATTGCTAATATGAGTAAACAAATGTAAGTACGTATGTGTACAGCTGACAAATAACATAGAATAATATGAATACAGACAAACAGATCGAGGATAAGATTGATTTAATTTCCATCATAAAAGTATTGTGGAAATCTAAAAAATTATTTATTGAAGTTTGCAGTATAGCTTTGCTAATAGGAGTTATAGTGTCGTTTAGTATACCCAAAACATACAAGGCAGAAGTTGTTTTGGCTCCAGAATTATCATCAGGCATGAATTTGTCTGGAAGTTTAAGCGATATCGCATCAATGGTAGGTATAAATGTGGGTAATTCTAATGGCGCAATAGATGCTATATATCCTGAATTATATCCTGAGATAGTTCAATCTGTACCATTTGTTACAGAGCTATTTTCTGTAAAAATTTCTACACAAAAAAGTGGTTTAAAAGACATTGACCTCTACACATATTTAAAAAGCTATCAGAAAAAAACGTGGTGGTCTAAAATGATTGGCGTAGCAACCTCTCTGTTTAAGAAACAAGATACCAATGCTAAAAATGAGGAAAAAGTAGATAATTTTAAGCTCAATAAAGAGCAGGATGATATATTGCAAGACATCTCACAAACAATAAAATGTAATGTAGATAAAAAGACCAGTCTCATTACTATATCTGCGGTTACACAAGACCCGCTAGTATCGGCAACATTAGCAGACACGGTCAGAGCTAAAATACAGCAATATATTACAGATTATAGAACAAAAAAAGCAAAAAATGATTTGCTCTATATGCAGAAGCTTTGCACAGATGCAAAAGCACAATATACAAAAGCACAACAATTGTATAGTTCATATTCTGATGCTAACGAGGATGTTATATTGACATCGTTCAAGACTAAACAGGAAGAAATGGAAAATGAAATGCAACTACGTTATAACATTTACAATCAATGTGCACAACAACTTCAAATGGCTAAAGCCAAAGTGCAAGAACGTACCCCAGCCTTCACTGTAATAAAACCTGCTACAGTTCCACTTAAGAAAGATGGACCAAAGAGAATGACTATTATAATAGCATACATCTTTGCAGCTTTTGTGTTTACTAGCATATATGTCCTTTATAGGGATGCATCTAAAAAATCATAGTCATATATAGTATATGTATTTTGCCATTATAGGAATTATATCATTATTTGTATTTCTCGAAATGTTCAACAAGGACATTATCGAGAAATACAAGTATGTATTTGCCTTTACTTGCTTTGCACTCTTAGTTTTCCAAGACGGCTTTAGATGGGAAACTGGAACCGATTGGGATCCATACCACAATTTCTTTGAAGAACTCACCATATCAGAGCAGCCAGAAGATTCGGAATTTGACATAGGTTATGTCTGTTTTACGTATTTTATAAGAACATTGACAGACAATTATACTGTTTTTCTCACGATATACGCCATTCTTTTTTACGGATCATTCTTCTATTTAATATTTAAAGCATCCAAGTACCCATTCACATCGCTTCTGGTATTCTACATGTGTACAGTATACTATTTGGGAATGAATCGCCAATTTATGGCTATGATGTTGTATGCTATAGGTCTTGTTAAGATGATAGAAAACAAAAAAGGCATATACATATTCATGATTATTCTTGGAGCTTTCTTCCATAAAACAATTTTGATGGGATTAATTGCATTATTCCTTAACAAGAAACTCAATACGATATGGGTTATAGGAATACTAGCCATCACGATGCTTATTGCAGCTTCGGGCATTATAAACAGACTACCTATCGGACTATTCGCCCTTTTAGGTGACCAAGCTGGCGATAAAATGGAATATTATTCGATAAATGGAGATGCAACCAGTATGGCATCCATGCTTTTAGCTACCATTCGAAGGCTAATATGGATTGTTCCACTCATGGTCTTTGAAAAAAGAGTAGAAGATAAGCCTCAAGGTTACCACCTCTTCTTCAACTTATATTTGATTGGAACCGTGTTTTACATTCTCTGTAACGGCACTATTCTACAAATCATTGTAAGTAGAGCTCTCATATATTTCAATATAATGGAGATGTTTTTGGTCCCAGTAGTTTTCACTTTGCTTCGACCTAATTATGGAAAATTGATTGCGACTTTTTTACTTGTTGCATATACAATCTTCTTTACATTTAAAGGCTTTGCAGGGTATGGTGAAGGAACCGATTACTTCCTTCCATATAAAGGTATTTTTATAAACACAGACTATAATCGACAATATACAAGATAATAATATGCCATCTTTAAGAAAGAATTTTATATACAATGCCATACTTACCATGAGTGGATACATATTTCCACTCATGGTATACCCTTATGTATCCCGAATACTTGGTGTTAGCAATATAGGAGCATGCAACTTTGTTGATAGTATCGTAGAATATTTTACGATTATATCTATGATGGGAATGAATACTATAGGCATTAGAGAAATAGCAAAGTGCAAGGGCGACAGAAAAAAGCTAGACAGGACCTTCTCGCAATTGTTCTCCCTAAATACTATATCAACATTGATTGCCGTCGTATCTTTAATTTTAGCAACATTATTAATATCCAAGTTTTCTGATTACAAGGGATTACTATATATTGGAATAGGCAAATTATTTTTTAATTATTTACTCATAAATTGGTTTTTCCAAGGATTGGAAAATTTCAAGTATATTGCAATCAGAACTATACTTATAAAAGTTCTGTTTGTTGTATCAGTTTTTATATTTGTAGGTACCCAAGACGATACAAAGATATACTATTTTCTAATATTTTTAACCTTTGCAGGAAATGCTTTGGTTAATCTTTGGTATGCAAAAAAGATAGTTACATTCCGCTTTACATTCCATATTTCGAAGTCAATTATTTTGTCTTTTATTATGTTAGGAGTATATTGGTTAATGAACTCTATGTATTCGACATTTAATGTAGCATATCTAGGCTTTATTGCCAATGATACAGAAGTCGGATACTATACGACAGCCAATAAATTGTTACTAGTAATCATGACTATCTTTACCACGGTCACTTCTGTATTAGTACCCAGAATAAGTAATGTACTTTCTTCCAACACAACAAATGGCATGATGCAAGCTAAAGAACTTATTAACAAGGCGATAAATGCATTGTTATTATTTGTTATTCCACTTATAATACTTGTGGTGTATTTTAGCAAAAGCATAATTTCAATTATGGCGGGAACTGGTTATGAGGGAGCAATCTTACCTCTTCAAATTATGGCACCATTATTTTTCTTAATCGGGTATGACCAAATCATAGTTCTTCAGACACTATTACCTTTAAACAAGGATAAAATTATATTGAGGAACTCATCTTTAGCTGCAGCTGTTGGTATAGCAACCAATATCTTATTAGTTCCTAAATTCGGATCTATTGGATCTGCAATGGTCTTAATATTAGCGGAAATGGTAGTTCTCACAACTTCTCAGTATAGCGTAAAAAAGTATTTAAGATTAAGTTTCCCTTATGTTAATTTAGGCAAGAATGCCATAATTATGAGTCCTCTAGCTCTTATTTGCTATAGCATCAAAAGTATCATTTATTCTGAAATATTCGCATTTGCTTTATGCAGTATATTGTGCATCGCATACGTTCTTATAGCAGGTGTTTATATATTAAAAAACAAGGATTTGGCATCTACTGTAAGTAAAATATTTTAATAGGCAAAAAAACAACAAAATGATAATGTTATGGATATATCAATCATTATAGTAAATTTCAATACTGCCAAAATGACAGGAGAGTGCATTGACAGCATTTACAAGCATATCCATGGAATAGATTTTGAAATTATACTCGTAGATAACAATTCTACAGATAACTCTGTTGCATATCTTAAAGAAAAATTTCCAGATATGGAACTCATCTCATTAAAAGAAAACATTGGGTTTGGCAGAGCAAATAATTGTGGGGCAAAAAAAGCAAAAGGTAAATATCTTTTCTTGTTAAATTCCGATACATTACTCTTTGACAATGCTTTGTTTTCATTTTTTAATTTTTGCGAAAAGCATAACAAAACACTAAATATAGGTGTTGTTGGAGGAACGCTATTAAATACAAAAGGAGAACAATTTGAGTCATTTGATAGATTTCCAAGATACACAAGTGAACTGGCAAAATTACTTGCAATACACACATCAAGCGATAATTACGTTAAGACACTTTTTGATCAAAATCAAGAGTGTGCCTACTTTCCTGTTGACTATGTTTGTGGTGCTGATATGTTTGTTGAAAGAAAACTATTTGACGAAATCGGAGGATTTGACAAGACTTTCTTCATGTACTTCGAAGAATCGGATATGCAGAAAAGATTACATGACATGGGGAAAACAAATTATATTTTAAAAGATATAAAAATTTTACATTATGGTGGTGGCAGCGAAAAGAAAACACTGTCTTTAAAAAAACGAACAATTGTAAGTACCAGTTGTTTGACATACATGAAAAAGCATCATAATGCTATATCATATAAGATATTTAAATTGCTTTTTCTCGTTATAGAGACTGGTAAATTCTTTATGAAAGGTAATTTTTCTGAGTGTAAAGAGTATGTATCAAAAATTAGATTAATTTAAGTAGACATAAAAATGAAGATTACGTATTTTTATAGAAATCATAAAGCTGGTTATAGTATAAAAAAAGTATCCGACTTGTTTGTAAACCAGATAGAAGACAAAGAAGTCTTCGAAATGCCATCTCAATATGCATCACCAAAAAGCATATTGAAAAATATGATGTATACTTTTAAGCACCGCAATAAGACTGGCATCAATCATATCACAGGAGATGTTCACTATTGCATCATCCCTTTAATGTTTTGTAAAACAGTATTAACAGTTCATGACACATGCGTTTATGACAATTCAAGGGGACTCAAAAAACTTATAATGAAGTTATTTTGGTTTAAACTCCCTTTGTTATTAGCCAATAGAATAGTGTGCATATCAGAAGAAACAAAGAATGCTATCACCCGTTTTACGAACCGAAAAGACATACAAGTTGTATACAACGCTATGGACCCTAGAATTGAATATGTCCCAAAAGTGTTTAATACGACATGCCCTAACATTCTTTTGATAGGCACTAGTTGGAACAAAAATATTGAGCGCACAATAGCTGCATTAAAAGATGTTAGTTGCAAAGTGACAATAATCGGAAAATTAACGAATCAGCAAAAGAAGATTATACTTAATTGCGATATTGAAATAACCAATAAGACAGACTTAACAGATGCTGAAATCATAAATGAATACATTAATGCTGATATTATTAGCTTTTGCTCTGAATATGAGGGATTTGGCATGCCTATAATAGAAGCAAACGCAACAGGAAGAGTTGTTGTCACCTCAAATCTTCCACCAATGACAGAAGTTGGTGGACAGGCAGCATTTTACGTTAATCCATTTGATGTAGACGACATCAAACAGACTATAATAAAAGTGATAGACGACGAAGAATCTAGAAATAAGCACATAGCTCTAGGTCTAGAAAACACAAAAAGATTTTCACTTTGTAATATTGTTGCTCAATATAAGAAGATTTATAAGTCATTAATTTAAAAGTATAACAGATAATTAAATTGTTGAAATAATGGAAGTAATAATAGATAATCTTGTATTTGCTTGGCAAAAGTCAGGAGGCATTTCCGTGGTTTGGTATGAGCTCATAAAACGTATGCTAAAATGTAGTTCCTTAACTGATAAAATTAGTTTTATTAACACAATAGGTACCAACGACAATATTTTCTATAATCGTCTATGCATACCAGCCAAGCTCATTTTAGATACGAAAAATAGAGCGGGATTTAATATGAAACGCTATTTGCCTATACAAGTGAAATATAATGCTCCATTTATTTTTCACTCTACATATTATAGAGTATGTATGAACCGTAAAGCCATCAATATCATTACAGTTCACGACTTTACCTATGAGCGTTATGCGAAAGGATTGAAAAAAGCCATCCATGGGTTAACTAAAAAGTTTGCAATAAAAAAGGCAGACTATGTAATATGCATTTCAGAAAATACAAAAAGGGATTTAATTAAATATAATCCCAGTATAGACAAGAACAAGATTATTGTTATCTATAATGGTGCCTCTGATGATTTCTTTGTTATTAATAATGAATTAGCTAGATATACTAAAGAGAGAGAACAATTTTTAGTGTTCGTTGGCAATAGAGTACATTACAAGAATTTCGAGTTAGCTTGCAAAGTTGCAGCAGAAGCAAAGATTAAGCTAAAGATTGTGGGAAGCAAGCTCACTAATGAAGAACAAATAAATACGCAGCAAATTCTAGGTGACAATTATGAAGAGTTGGGATATATCACCAATGATGAGTTAAACGAACTCTATAATGCAGCTTTTGCCTTAATTTATCCTTCTTCATACGAAGGATTTGGCTTGCCGATTGTAGAAGCACAAAAATCAGGCTGCCCTGTTCTAGCATTAAAAAATTCTTCAATAGAAGAAATCATCGGAGATAAGGAACAGTTAATAGATAGTCCATCTATAAATCATTTCATTAGACAAATTAATAAATTGAAAGATAATACATATCGCCAACAAATAATAAAAAAAGGAATTAAAAATGCTGAGACATACTCGTGGGAGAAAACTTTTCAGGAATACCTTGACTTGTATAACGAGATAGAAAGAAAATTCGAGTTTAGAGCCTAAACTCTAAACTCGAAGATCTTATACAAATATTTAAAACAGATAAGCAAGGAATTGGTGTAAAGGCCATTGTCACGACAAGCCTTTACATCCTCCTTGATAAGCGTAAGGCGACTTCTTACATTACTGTTACTTGCACCACCTGTACGCATGGTAACAAAATCCTTAGCTATGTATTTAGCCACTATCTTATGCTTTTTGAAGAGACGAACCATCATCTCATAATCTGAACCAATCTTGTAATCTAAACGATAAAGACCAGCCTTGTCGTATACATCTTTCTTGCAATAAAAAGATGGATGAGCGGGCATGAAACCAAAACGAAGCCAAAAAGGAGAAAACATTTTGGAGGAATAATATCTCACACATTTGCCTAGATTACCTTCATGAACAAAATGAATATCACCATAAATAGCATCTACGGAATGATTAAGAAAGTTATCAGCAACAGTCTGCAAAACATCTTCATCTGTATAGAAATCATCGGAATTCAAAATTCCAATTATATCTCCAGAAGCCATTTTTATGCCTTTATTCATGGCATCATAAATACCTTTATCTTTTTCAGATACCCATTTCAGTCTACCAGAGAATTCTGATTCACAACTTTTCACAATATCAATAGTTTCATCTGTTGACCCACCATCAACAATGATATATTCAAAATCTTTATTTGTTTGACACAATACAGATTTTATCGTATCATTTATTGTTTCAGCGCTATTATATGTTGCAGTTATTATTGAAATCATTATTTTATGCATTAATTAAAATTTAATTTATTTATATTATATATAACTAACTTTTCAACATATTATTGCTTTAAAATTATTTTTTTAACTACATATCTCAAGACAATCCCCCAAAAGGTTTATAGAAAAGAACATGCTTGCTTCACTATATTCTTCACAGTTTCTTCCAATCTATCAGCCCTCTACTTTGCCTGTCAAACTCGAGGGCTAAAGAGATAACAGGCTTGGAAGATGCAGCATAGGCATCAACATAATGACGAGAAGAGATTTGATATGAGGCAGAAGCTACACCACCATTATCAGACATCTTAAGTTCTAAAATGTAGATATTTTCTGAAGTTTCAACCACCAAATCTATTCTACCTGCAGACATCTGCTGTTCCTCTGAGACCTTAAAGCCACAGAGATAGAAAATATTTTTCAGAATAAAACGGAAATGCTCCTCAAAAACAAAGTTTTCCTTCTTTTGGGTACTGTAAGGAGTGCCAGCAACCAACTGCTTAAGACAAAGTATACTCCTATCAATATTAGCTGCAAGCATCGAAATCTTTAATTCCTGAATAGCATTGCTTACTTGCGAAGACTCCTTATGCAACATTATCGGAAGAATCATACCAAACATCGCATTTCGGACTTCTCGGTTAGGATAACCTAACATATAACTGCTACCTACTACCTTTTTGATTGTAAGATAACCGGACTGATAAAGGAAGAGTTTTGGATCATTCATATTGACATCACTCATTTCCAAATAGTCAGAATCAATCAAACAATTGTCCAGCTCAGGAATCTCGTTGATGAATTTACGCAAGACCTTGAGCAACATTTCGTTGGAACCAGAAGCTATCCAATAAGAATTTAGACGCAGATTTGCCAAGGCATTACAGACACTAAAAGGATTGTAAACACCGACGAGACTACGAGAGAAATGATAGCCATCATAGATAGAACTCATTGTATCCATAAAGGCACTCTTCGTGATAGCATAGTTATCTGCCAATTCAGATAGCTGTTCTGAAAAATAGAACTGAATTTCATCTTTAGTCAAACCACATATTGTTGCATACTCATTCCTAAAACTGACATTAGTTAATGTATTAAGCATACTAAACAAACTTATCTGAGTAAACTTAGTAATGCCAGTAATAAAGACGCACTTGATGCAGTAACCATAGTCTTTTAACCCTGTAAAGAAATTGCGGTATATTTCACGGCATGCATCATGATGATTGGTTTCATAAGTATGCTGCAAAGGAACATCATACTCATCAACGATAATGGCTATCTGTACTCCCGCCTGTTCGTATGCTCTTTGAATAATACCATTTAAGCGATTACCTAAAGACTGCTCATCTGGATTTCTGCCATATATCTTCTCGTATGAAGACAACACATTGTTCAAATATTCTGTAAGCGTTTGAGCAGAAGAACCACCCAAACTCATACTGAAATAGATAACAGGACGTTTTACCCACTCCGTTTCAAGTTCCATCATTTTGAGACCTTCAAAGAGTTCCTTTCTACCCTCAAAATAACACTTAAGTGTAGAACACAAAAGAGACTTACCGAAACGGCGTGGACGGCTCAGGTAATTGTATTTAGTACCATTAGCCAGTTTCCAAACCATATCGGTCTTATCAGCATAGATATAATGATCTCTACGCATCTCTTCAAAATCCTGTATGCCTAAAGGCAATTTTCTATTCTGTTGCGCCATCTTGTCTCTTTTTTCTGCAAATATACGCCTTTTATATGAAACAGCCAAACAATTTTTATGTTTTATAGGCAAGTTCTCAATAGAAGTGCAAAAATTTGAGGGGTTTCAGGCTTTATAATCTATACCTGAAAACACCGAGGGGTTTGGGGGCGAGTAGCCCCCATGTATTGAGCTATGTCAAGAAATTCAATGAGCAATGCAAAAAAATAAAATGGGGAGACCGCTGTCTCCCCAGAAATAATTATATTTGCATTGCTATGTACAAACAAATTATTTCGGAGCAAAGGTACACAATAAATGTGTTACTTCAAAAGAAAATGAGTAAAAAAGATATTGCCAAGGCAATAAATGTAGATTTATCCACCATTTATCGCGAATTAAAGCGAAATAGTGGCAGTCGTAACCATTACAACTGGGAAACAGCAGAAGCCAATGCCCGCCGCAAAAAGCGCAGAACTCCAGGCAATCGTCGCATCTCCCAGGAAGTAAGGGAAGAGGCTCTACGCCTTTTAAAAGAGAAGCAATGGTCCCCGGAACAGATATCTGGCTACCTTGCCAAGGAAGGCAAGCGCATCTCTACGGAGAGTATCTATCGCATAATCAGGAAAGACAAAAAAGAGGGAGGTTCTTTGTATAAAAATTGCCGTCACAGATTGAAACATCGTGCAAGACCTGTAGGTGGCAAACGCATTGTCATACCTAATCGTGTGAGTATCAGCGAAAGACCCAAGGAGGTTGATGGAGTGCGATTTGGTGATTTTGAGATGGATACAATCGTTGGAAAGGGTAATTGTGGAGCAATTGTTACATTGGTTGAAAAGCAAACAAATATGCTGTTTATGAGAAAGTTGAAGCACGGAAAGAATGCTAAGAAATTGGCTGAGACTGTAAAGAAGATACTTATGCCATTCAAGGGAAAAATAAAGTCCATAACAACAGACAATGGGATGGAATTTGCTGCACATGAGATAATCAGCAAATCTCTGGGTGTACCAGTGTACTTTGCTGATCCGTATTCCTCATGGCAAAAGGGTGCTATTGAGAATGCAAACGGACTCGTTAGGCAGTACATTCCTAAGTCTGCTGCGTTTTCAAACTTCAGTCAGCAGAAAATAACAAAGTTTACGGCAAAAATTAATGAGAGACCAAGAAAGAAATTGAATTTCTCAACACCAAAGGAGTGCTTTTACAAAAACATTTCGTAATTTTGCACTTGCTTGTTGAATTCGCGATACAATATTCACGTACCTTTTCAGTTTATATAATAAAATGAAGATATAAATATGTTAACAGAAATATTACCAATCATAGGAGCATTCATACTGAGCATGACATGTGGTGTGTTTTTCATTCCATCAGTGCTGAAATTCTGCAAGAAAAAAAAGTTGTATGATATTCCAACCCTAAGAAAAGTGCATAGCGCACCTATACCACGATTGGGTGGCATTACATTCATACCAAGCATGATGATTTCAGCTGTGGCAGTATTGCTTATCATAGCTACAAATAATATTCAAGACAAAATCTCTCTCAGTATGTGGAGCGTAGGTTTTATCTTGAGTCTGTCGATTATCTACTCTGTAGGAATCATTGACGATTTAATCGGTCTTAATGCTAAAGTGAAATTTGTCGCTCAAATTCTCGCTGCCAGCATCATGCCTATATGTGGGCTCCAGATTAATAATCTCTATGGTTTGTTTGGTATTTACGAGATACCTTCGAGTATTGGTATTCCTCTCACAATCTTTACGTTTGTGTTCATAGATAATGCACTCAATCTGATAGACGGCATTGATGGTTTGGCAACAAGTATCTCCATCATTGCTCTGCTTGGTTTCTTCTATTGTTTCATACCATACAACCTGATTGCTTATGAAGTGATGATTGCAGGTTTGGTTGGCGTACTGACAGTATACCTATATTATAATATGTGGGGGAAAGTAGAAAAAGGAACCAAGATATTCATGGGTGATTCGGGCAGCTTAACGTTGGGATTCTTCTTGGCATTCCTATTTGTCAAAGCAATTGCCGTAAATCCCAATATTATGCCAATGTCTCCAAAACGCGTACTGATAGCATACAGTCTGCTCATCATACCTACTTTTGATGTCGTACGAGTAGTGTTACATCGCATCAGAAACAGGAAACCAATCTTTGATGCAGACAAAAGCCACATACATCACAAGATATTGGCTATGGGATATAACCAACACTATACGTTATTCTTTATCATCCTACTAACCCTAACTTTCGTTGGCACCAACGTAATACTTGGCAATATGAATGTAGGATTAACAGGTATCTTACTTATCGATATAGCCCTTTATACGATGCTACACATCGGGATAAATCAAAAAATCAAACTAAAGAAAAAAGTAGAGAAATGACCATACAAAACAAAACAGAAATCAAGAATAGAAACAACAGAATGGAGCGTTTCGTGAAACGTTCTACAGATATTCTTGTTTCTGTACCTTGTCTCGTTCTATCTTCTCCCCTATTTGTCATTATCTCCTTAGCTATCAAATGGGAAGATGGATTACCTATCATCTACAAGCAAGAACGTATAGGTTTGCACGGGAAACCTTTCAACATCTATAAGTTCAGATCAATGAAGGCTGATGCAGAAAAAGATGGTCCAAATCTACTAGAGATTGAAGGCGACACTCGACTCACACGTGTGGGAAAATTCATTAGGGCCCACCATTTGGACGAACTTCCACAATTGTGGAACATCGTAAAAGGCGATATGTCATTAGTCGGTCCACGCCCGGAACGGAAATACTACATCGACCAAATCATCAAGCATGATCCTCGCTATACTTATCTGTATCAGATCCGACCGGGTGCTACTTCTTATGCCACCCTTTATAACGGATATACGGATACGATGCCAAAGATGTTGAGAAGACTGAGTCTTGACCTCTACTACCTGGAACACAGATCCTGGTGGTTTGATGCCAAGATTCTGTTCAAAACAATGATGAACATCCTGTTTGGCAAAATATTTTAGACATCGAACGCTGTGAAAGGTAAAAAAGACGGTTTCGTGACAGTTTTTCCATTTCACAGCTTTTTATTTTGGCACTATTTATATAAAAATCTGTTTTCACGTACAAATAGAAAAGACTCCGCAAAGGGTTTTAAAAAACTTTTTTTTAAGTTGATGGTAAATTTGTTGCCATTTTATTTTTTTATTTCAGTTTTTTTTAGTACCTTTGCAAACGTTATCCTGAATACAATCTTTTTACCTTAAAGAAAACTAATACCTATTGAATGTAGAGCAGTTGTCTGAGAAGATAGCTGCTCTTGTCTTTTTTATAGCTCCCCATATAATAAATACCGCAAAACATCCGTTTTTATTTATAGAAACAAGTCTTATCACTTGTATAAATCATCACAGAAGAAACAATGGAAACAGAAGTTAAGAAGATTCCTTATCTCAACCTGAAGGCTATCAATGAGCCTTACGAGAAAGAGATAAAGGATGCTATCAACAAGGTGGTCAACAGCGGATGGTATCTGCAAGGTGAAGCCGTAAAGAAGTTTGAGAAATCGTATGCACAGTTTATCGGTACAGAATACTGCATCAGCTGCGCTAACGGGACGGATGCGCTCAAACTGATACTGATGGGCGAACTGGCTATCGGAAAGTTGCAGAAAGGTGATGAGGTAATCGTGCCTGCCAACACTTATTTCGCTACCGTACTTGCCATCAGCAGCGTAGGACTGACACCTGTATTGGTGGATGCCAATATCGATACATTACAGATAGATGACCAACTGATAGAAGCCCGAATTACACCGAAGACCAAAGCCATCATGATTGTTCATCTCTATGGCAAACTGGCATGGACTCCAAAGATTGCTGAAATCTGCAAGAAGCATCATCTCTTGCTTTTCGAAGACAATGCGCAGGGATTCGGATGCTCCACTACTCTATCTGATTCTTCTGAAAAACCATCAAAAAGAAGATATACCGGAAATCTTTCGGATGCTGCTGCCCACAGTTTTTATCCTAGCAAGAATCTGGGAGCATTGGGAGATGCGGGAGCTGTAACTACCAATAACAGGGAATTGGCGGAAGCCATCATGTCACTACACGAATATGGAAAGATAGAAGACGGCATCTTCAGATACCAGGGCGTCAACTCGCGCATGGATGAGATTCAGGCTGCAGTACTGAATGTGAAACTGCAATATCCTGAGAACGAACAGAAAGCGAGATACAGACAGATACAACTATACCTGGAGCATCTGGATGACGATATCAAGGACAGATGCATCGCTGCGAAACTCCTCTCTCCTGCTCATGAAAATGTTTTCCACGTCTTCCCTTTCCTTACCCGGAAACGAGACCAACTGAAAGCATTTCTGGCAGAGAATGGGGTCGGCACAAAGATTCATTACTTCCGCCCACCCTATCTACAGCCATGTTATCCGGAAATGAATCATCTGGAATTTCCGGTAGCCAAAAGAATAGCTGACGAAGAACTGAGTCTGCCTTGCAACTCATCGCTCAACGATGAAGATATCATCAGAGTAAGCAAACTCATCAACCAATTCTTGGTTTAAAGGTACTGCACCTTGGCACCGATAGAGAGGCCGAAGACATCCCAGAAACCGGCATTGCCGTTACGGTAGAAACGCATAAAGTAGATATCCGTTGTACCCAACTCATAGAAGAACGTAATACTCTTGATACGCTTACGTTTATTGTGCGGAATATCATACTTAAAACGTTCACCCAAGGCGATATTAGGACGGACTCTGGTAGAGAACGGATAGTAGCCGCTTTCATACTTGGTAGGCTGCTTTGTCCAGAAATCATGTCCGAACACTGTATTGAAATACAGGCTGCACTCCAGCGGTTCAAACCACCAGCCCTTACCTATATTGCGACGCCAAGGAATGAAATTCTCCTTGAGCGTCATGGTAAACTTCTCATCGTCAGAACTGAACTTCGGGATGTAGCCAAACAAGAGCTGCGTTTCCCACTGGCGGCGCTTACCATATTCCCATCCGATACCCAGCGAAATGATACCCATATTGCCACAGGTCTGAATGATGCCACTAGTAGGTATCAGCAAATCCCAATGCTTACGGTAGCGCATGACGCGGCGGTCATATCGGGTCAGTTTGCCATCCGCCAACACCAGAGTATCATGAACGATACTATCCTTCAGTTCCAACTCCTCACTTTTCCCGGTAACCTCATCGGCAGCATGAACCTGTACTGAACCTGCAGCAAGCAAAGCTCCCAGAAAGAATATATGCTTAAAACTCAATAATTTCATAACGATAATCTGTTGGAGTAATAGTGAATATATAGTATTGATGCTTAGCGGCATTAGCCACCTGATAATAGATGATGCCATCGCCATAAATGTCATTTTGCTCGGTATGATGACCATGACCGTAAAGACAGCACATCAAACCTGGGAATTGATGCGTATAAAAATTGAAGACCTTAGCTACATTATTATTAAACTGCTCTGAATAAGGGGCAGCATGCATACAGACAATGGTACGCGAAAAGTCATCTGCATCTGCCTTAACCTGCTCTTCCATGAAATCGAAATTAGGTACAGGGCGGGAATAGTCGAACTCTATGGCATTGGTATTGAGACAGACAAACTTTACCTTACCGGCAATGAAACTGAAATCCGGATTACCAAAGATTTTCTGATAAGACTGGTTACCTGTTCCCAAACAGTCATGATTACCCAGCAGAGCCACGAAAGGTATCTTCAACTTCTGAAGATGGTCACGGGTACACTGAAACTCACGGGTAGCACCGAAGTCGGTAAGGTCTCCACAATGAATCACGAAATCGAGGGAATCACTCCGGCGATTGATATCATTAACCTCACTCTTCAAATCATCCAACCACTGGTGTGAATCGCTGATCATAGCAAAACGGATTGTATCTTTCGACTTTACTGCAGCCTCAATCTTCTGAATATTGGTAACATTCAGATTTCTATCGCCGTCGATTTGCACATCATACGGATGAACATCGAAAACGGTATTGCAGGATGCCACCATACAGAGACAACAGGCAGCCAGGATATAGGGAATAATTTTATGCATTCTTGTCTTATTATCTTTAAAAACTCTTTTTTATAACTCTTAAATACTACATTTTCTTCTTTTTCAACCTTGCATAGAAACCTTGTAAACGACCAGGCTGACAACCGGCATCGAGCAGTTTCTTCAAATCACGATAGGCTTCGTCTTTTCTTCCAAGCAGAATCAGGATGTCTACATGATTGAAAGCAAAATCCTCATTACCGGCATCCAACTCCATCGCCTTGGCGTAATCAAACTCTGCCAGCTCAAGCATACCCCTCTCCTTCTCCATGCCACCTCTTGCAGCATAAGCCATCGCACTGTCAGGGTACTGCTCTATCAGACTGTTAATGCCATCGTAAGCCTCGGTATAATGCTTATCTTTCTCATTGAGCAAAGCCAGACCGAGTTGCGCCTGGAAGTTGCCAGGAACAAGTACCAGAAGATTCTGATAATCGAGACGCGCAAAGTTATAACGGAGCAACTTCTCATTGACAAAGGCACGATAGAACAAACCGGCGATATTGGTATTGTTCAGAAAGAGTACCTTATCAAGATCATCCTTGGCATATTGCCATTGCTCCAACTGGATATTCCAAGCAGCCTTTTTCAATCGCAGATTGATACTGTCGGGATGATATGCAAGCACTTCTGTAGCCTTGGAGAGTGAATCGCGCAAGGCTTTATTCTGAGCAGCACGTGCCTTGTCGGCATCTACGTTCTGCGCAGATACAGACAAAGAAACCACCGATGCCAATAATAATGTATAAAAACTTTTCATGGTGCAAAGTTAAGAAGACTTTCGCAAACTGCCAAATAAAAAACTATAAAACTTATTTGAGTTTACAAAAAGAACTAAAATTCAGAAAGACAGGACAATCAACAAAAAAAAGCCTTAAGAGAAAGAAACATTCCTCTTAAGGCTTTTATCAAGAAAGCATCTGGATAGAAAATTCACCCAGCGCCGAAAAATCCATTTACAGATTAAGCATTCTTAATCCAGTTAACGATCCATGCGCCAACCTCAGTTGTGCCATAGTGAGCACCGCCCTCAACCTGAATTTCAGGTGTGCGGACATTGGCATCGAGAGAAGCATCTACAGCCTTGCGGATCAAGGCACCCTCCTCGTTCAAACCGAAGTGCTCCAACAACATAGCTGCAGAAAGAATCTGAGCTACTGGGTTAGCCAGGTTCTTGCCAGCTGCCTGTGGCCATGAACCATGAACAGGCTCGAACAATGGTGTGTGCTCACCGAGAGAGCTAGATGGCTGCAAGCCCATAGAACCGGTGATGCAAGAAGTCTCATCGGTCAGGATATCACCGAAGGTATTCTCTGTAACGATAACATCGAAGAATGTAGGCTCAGTCAATACGCGCATAGAAGCGTTGTCGATGAACATATAATCGGTGTTTACCTCAGGATACTGTGGCTCCATCTCCTTGGCAATCTGACGCCAGAGACGAGAAGATGCCAATACGTTTGCCTTATCTACTACTGTCAGGTGCTTGTTGCGCTTCATGGCAAACTCGAAAGCTACCTTCAGGATGCGCTCAATCTCAGGACGGGTATAGATATCTGTATCGTATGCCTTATCGTTATCCTGATACTTCTCACCGAAGTACATACCGCCAGTCAACTCGCGGATAACTACGAAGTCAGCACCCTTCAGGAGTTCATCCTTCAATGGTGACTTGTGGAGCAGACAATCGAATGTGGCTACTGGGCGAACATTGGCGAAGAGGCCCAACTTCTTACGCATAGCGAGCAAGCCCTGCTCAGGACGAACCTTGGCTGTAGGGTTGTTGTCGAAACGTGGGTCGCCAACGGCTGCGAAGAGTACAGCATCAGCATCCATACAAGTTTTGAAGGTCTCCTCTGGGAATGGATCACCTACCTCGTCGATAGCGTGAGCGCCGCAGATAGCCTCGTTGTAAGTAAACTCGTGGTTGAACTTCTCTGCAATGGCCTGCATAACTGCTACGCCCTGCTTCATAATCTCTGGTCCGATACCATCACCGGCGAGAACTGCAATGTTTAATTTCATCTTATTTGATTTTTTAATTGTTTTATTGTTTATAACCTTCGGAGATATTTTCATAACCTTCGGAGATATTTTCATAATCTTCGGAGATAATTTCGTAATCTTCGGAGATATTATTCCATATCCAGATTTCGAGGCGATACAGCCTGTTCGTCGCTCTTATCTGCCTCATACATATTAATCATCTTCAGCGTTGCCTTGATAGCTGCTTCTGTCTGGTCAGCATCCAAGCCTCGGGTGCGCCAGATACGGTCACCTTCACGCCAGGTAATGACGGTCTGAACGAGGGCATCGGTACGGCCACCAGGTGGGATGGTTACCTGATAGTTGTCGAGCTTAGGGAAGGTTTTGCCGAGCTTCACCTTGTAGATATTGCGGAGAGCTTTCACGAAAGCATCATACTGACCATCACCGGAGCTCTGGTCTTCATACTCCTTGCCATCGATTTCTACCTTTACACTGGCTATAGGCTTCAAACCGTATGAGGTTGATACCATGTAACTTACCAGTTTCACCTTATCCTCTGGAGCTCCATGCTTCAATACATCACTCACGATGTATGGCAGGTCGTCCTGGGTTACCAGTTCCTTGCGGTCGCCGAGTTCTGTGATTCGCTTGGTCACCGCCTTGGTCTGCTCAGGCGTCAGTTCCAATCCCAGTTCATTGAGGTTCTGCACGATATTCGCCTTACCGGAGTTCTTACCCAACGCATACTCACGATGTCTGCCGAAACGCTCAGGTACCAGGTCGTTGCAATAAAGCTTGTCCTTGTTGTCACCATCGGCATGCACACCAGCTACCTGGGTAAAGACGTTGTCTCCTACTACCGGAGTATTCGGAGCCACGGCAATGCCACTATATCCTTCAACCAATCGGGAAATATCGTTCAGACGGTCTTCCTTAATATTGGTCTTTGCCTCGAACATGTCTTTCAGAATCACCTGAACACTTGCCAATGGTGCATTGCCACAACGCTCACCCAGACCATTCACGGTAACGTGAAGACCCTTGGCGCCGCTCAATACGGCAGCCAGCGAGTTGCTCACAGCCAGATCGTAGTCGTTATGGGCATGGAAGTCGAAGTGAGAATTCGGATAACGGCGCACCATCTGGCGCATATACTCCACACACTGCAATGGGTTCAGAATACCCAACGTATCAGGAAGAAGGAAGCGCTTGATAGGCAGTTTTACCAACTCATCCATCATCATGAAGAGATAGTCACGACTGTCACGCATACCGCTCGACCAGTCCTCCAAATAGAGATTCACGGTGAATCCCTTGCTCAAAGCATAGTCGATGGTCTGCTTAATATGAGCGAGATGCTCCTCAGGCGACATCTTGAGTTGCTGGGTGCAGTGCTTGTAGCTACCCTTAGCCAAGAGGTTGATGACATGACCGCCGCATTCAGCAATCCAATCCACACTCTTGTTGTTATCCACGAATCCCAATACCTCAACGGAATCCAGTTTACCTATAGTCTTAGCATAACGGCAAATTCGAGCGACAGCATCCTTTTCACCTTCTGACACACGCGCTGAAGCCACCTCAATACGATCTACATTGATGTCGTGCAACAGCATTCTTGCTATCATCAACTTCTCGTGAGGAAGAAAACTGACACCATTGGTCTGCTCGCCGTCGCGCAGCGTGCAGTCCATGATCTCAATCTCCTTGATGCGGGAATTATCTCTCTTTGCGTTAACGTTCATAATTACTTGTTTTTAGCTTCCCAAGCCTCAACCTTGTCGCGGTTCTGAACGAGGAAGTCTACATCGTCCAAACCATTCTCCAAACAGTGTTTCTTGTAGCCGTTGATTTCGAAGTGCTCGCTCTTGCCGGTAGCAAGATTGGTCACGGTCTGGTTAGGAAGATCTACCTTCACCTCTGTCTTGTGATCCTTGTCGATGCTCTCGAAGAGTTCCTTCAGGAATTCCTCGCTTACTACTACTGGCAATACGAGGTTGTTCAACTCGTTGTTCTTGTGAATATCAGCAAAGAAAGAGCTGATGACTACACGGAAGCCTGCACCTGCGATAGCCCAGGCAGCATGCTCACGGGAAGAACCGGAACCGAAGTTCTTGCCAGCTACGAGGATGACACCACTGTAAGATGGGTCGTTCATCACGAAGTCTGGCTTTGGAGTTCCGTCGGCATTGTAGCGCCAGTCGCGGAAGAGGTTGTCGCCCATGCCCTCTTTATCGATGGCCTTGAGGAAACGGGCTGGGATGATCTGGTCTGTATCTACATTCTCCAAAGGAAGAGGAATGCAGCTTGATGTAATTACATTGAATTTCTGTTTCATTTCAATTTAACATTTAACATTGAACACTTAACATTACATAAACTCTCTTGGGTCGGTAATCTTACCAGTGATAGCGGCAGCAGCTGCTACGTATGGGCTGGCAAGGATGGTGCGGGAACCTGGTCCCTGACGACCTTCGAAGTTACGGTTGGAGGTACTTACAGAGTACTTGCCTGCAGGAATCTTATCATCGTTCATTGCCAGGCAGGCAGAGCATCCAGGCTGACGGATTTCGAAGCCGGCAGCCTCAACAATCTTATCAATTCCCTCTTCACGTATTTGTTTATCAACCAACCATGAACCTGGTACAAGCCAAGCAGTTACACCATCTGCCTTCTTCTTTCCTTTAACAAGAGAAGCGAAAGCACGGAAGTCTTCAATACGACCATTGGTACATGCGCCCAAGAATACATAATCGATAGGATGACCCTCGAGTTTCTCGCCTGGCTGGAAGCCCATGTAGTTGAGGCTCTTCTTGAAACCAGCCTGCTCTTCCTCAGGAATCTCATCGAGAGTTGGGATGCTTTCGGTAATGCCGATACCCATACCTGGGTTGGTACCATAGGTGATACGTGGTTCGATATCCTTTGCCTCGAAAGTCAACTCCTTGTCGAAGACTGCATCATCGCCACTCTTCAAGGTCTTCCAGTAAGCCACAGCCTTGTCCCACTCTTCACCCTTAGGTGCATATTCACGACCCTTGATGTACTCGAATGTTGTCTCATCAGGAGCTACGAAACCACCACGGGCACCCATCTCGATAGAGAGGTTACAGAGGGTAAGACGGCCTTCCATAGACATATCCTTCACTACATCGCCACTGTACTCAACGAAGTAACCGGTAGCACCTGAAGTAGTGAGCTGGCTCATCAGATAGAGAGCAACGTCCTTGGCAGTAACGCCCTTGCTGAGCTTACCGTTGATGCTGATACGCATAGACTTTGGCTTGCTCTGGAGAATACATTGTGAAGCCATCACCATCTCGACCTCAGAAGTACCGATACCGAAAGCTACGGCACCCATGGCACCATGGGTAGAAGTATGAGAGTCACCGCAGACGATGGTCATACCTGGAAGAGAAAGACCCTTCTCAGGACCTACTACGTGGATGATACCATTATCCTTTGTGTTCATGGCAAAGTGAGTAACACCGAAATCAGCGGTATTCTTTGCCAAGGTATCTACCTGCTTCTTTGAGATAGGATCCTCGATTGGTTTATCCTGATCGTGAGTAGGAGTATTGTGGTCAGGCATACAGAAAATCTGGTCTGGACGGAACATCTTGAGTCCGCGTGCTCGCATACCAGCGAATGCCTGAGGTGATGTTACTTCGTGACAGTAGAGGCGGTCGATGTAAAGCTGTGTAGGGCCGTCTTCTACAATCTGGACAACGTGCTTGTCCCAAATCTTGTCGAATAATGTATTCATAATATTCTATTTATTATATATTTATCTGAATTATACTTTATCTTACCTTGAACTTGTTGATACAATCGATGTAAGCCTCAACAGAAGCCGTAACGATGTCGGTATCTGCACCGAAGCCATAATATACATGACCATCGTATTCTACCTGCATGTGAACCTTGCCCACATCATCAGAGCCCTTGTCGATAGCCTGGATGGTGAACTCCTTGAGGTTCATCTCCTTGGTGATGACCTTCTTGAGAGCATTGATAGCAGCATCTACCGGACCATTACCAGATGATGCAGCCTCAAACTTCTGACCTGCAATATCAAGACCGATACTTGCCACGCTCTTCACGCCCTTACCTGTAGTAACCTGCAACCAGTCGAGCTGAACACCATGCTTATCAGCAGAATCAGCACCGGCAAGCATCAAAACATCCTCATCGGTAACTTCCTTCTTCTTATCAGCCAGTTGGAGGAACTTCTTGTAAATCTTGTCGAGCTTCTCCTCATCATTAATCTCTACGCCATTGACATGGAGACGGTACTTCAATGCAGCACGACCAGAACGGGCTGTCAATACGATAGCATTGTCATCCAATCCCACATCCTTAGGATCAATGATTTCATAAGTCTGAACATTCTTCAAGACACCATCCTGATGGATACCGGAAGAATGAGCAAAGGCATTACGACCCACAATAGCCTTGTTTGGCTGGACAGGCATATTCATCAGGCTGCTCACCATGCGTGAGGTAGGAATAATTTTAGTGGTATTGATGTTGGTATCAATATTGATATGCTTGTGACACTTCAGAATCATGGCAATCTCTTCGAGCGAAGTATTACCTGCACGCTCACCGATACCATTGATGGTAACCTCAACCTGGCGTGCACCATTCAAAACACCCTGCAGGGTATTGGCAGTAGCCATACCGAGGTCGTTATGACAGTGGGTAGAAAGGCGTGCCTTGTCAATGCCATCAACATGCTCCATGAGATACTTGATTTTGTCACCATATTCATCAGGCAGACAATAACCTGTAGTATCAGGAATGTTCACTACACTAGCACCCGCCTTGACAACAGCCTCTACGACACGAGCCAGATACTCATTATCGGTACGGCCTGCATCCTCAGCATAAAACTCTACGTCCTCAACATACTTTTTAGCATACTTGACAGCAGCTACAGCACGTTCGATGATTTCCTCGCGGGTAGAATTGAACTTATACTTGATATGACTGTCGCTGGTACCGATACCGGTATGGATTCTCTTATGCTTGGCATACTGCAAAGCCTCAGCAGCACAATCAATATCTTTTTCTACGGCACGGGTAAGTGCACAAATAGTAGGCCAGGTTACAGCCTTAGAGATTTCTACCACTGAATTGAAGTCGCCCGGACTTGATATAGGAAATCCAGCCTCAATTACATCCACGCCCAACTGCTCCAGTTGCTTTGCCACCTGAATCTTCTCAACTGTGTTCAACTGACATCCCGGAACCTGTTCGCCATCGCGGAGGGTCGTGTCGAAAATGTATAATCTGTCACTCATATCATTAAAATTTTAAATTTACACCTTATTATATATATAAGAGCTATACATTCAGAACGCACTACGTTTATATAGCAATCCGTGCAGAAGCATCAGATAAAGTAAAAAGCCTTCCCCCACTCCATAGACGGAAGTGTAGAAAGGCTTTTAATATCTTAAGCGATGAACTATACGCACACCTTATCACTTCCGCCCACAAACTGCAGTCGAAGTCGAATAATAATGCCTGTAATGTTCAACAATGTTGTTCTCATATCTATCATATTATGTTATATTCTTAAATTCGCATGCAAAGATAACACTTTTATTTGATACTAGCAAACAATTTATAACTTTTTTAATAGAAATGATAACAAATTCCTACAATCTTATTGTTTTTTTACCCAAAAACGTTAATCCTGTGCAAGAATTTGGCGAAAAAGCCAGTTTTTGAGTGAAAAAAATGACAAACTCTAACCTTAGAAAGGCAGATTCTCTGCAGGCGGCGGTGGTAGCGGACTACCATCCTGCCCTCCGCCATTCATCCTTGAGCCTACAATCTCACCACCTTCCTCAACAGGTGCTGCTGCAGCATCCTGCGGATCCTGGAATCGGGTAAATTCTCCACGGAAGTTCAGGAGAACATCTCCAACAGAGCCCTTACGGTGCTTGGCAATGATAATCTGTGCCATACCATGAAGGTCATTACCCTTTTCATCCTGATAGATATGATAATATTCCGGGCGGTGAACGAAAAGCACCATATCGGCATCCTGCTCGATGGCACCGGATTCACGGAGGTCACTCAACTGAGGTCGTTTTCCTTCCAAACCCTCACGGTTCTCTACATTACGGGAGAGCTGCGAAAGAGCAAGCACAGGAATATTCAGCTCTTTGGCAATACCTTTGAGCGAACGGGAGATGGTAGATACCTCCTCCTGACGGCTACCAAACTTCATACCATTGGCATTCATCAGCTGGAGATAGTCGATCATCAACAGTTTAACACCCTTTTCCCTTACCAATCGGCGCGCCTTGGTACGGAGTTCGAAAACAGAAAGACCAGGCGTATCATCAATATAAATAGGTGCACCTGTCAGTTTTCTCAGTTTTTTATCCAACCGCTCCCATTCTGGCTGTTCCAATTGTCCATTCAGTATTTTTTTACCCGAAATCTCGCAAACATTCGAGATGAGTCGGTTCACCAACTGAACGTTATTCATTTCCAGAGAGAAGAATCCGATAGGCACATCATAATCTACCGCCACATTCTTGGCAATACTCAATGCAAAGGAAGTCTTACCCATGGCAGGACGACCGGCGATAATCACAAGGTCGGACGGTTGCCAACCTGATGTCATATCATCCAACCCACGATAACCCGTAGGAATACCGGTAAGACCACCCGAGTTCTGAGCAGCACGCTGCAAGATGGCAACGGCCTCCTTTACAACCGGATCAATCTGTGTATAATCCTGCTTCATATTGTTCTGCGAAAGCTGGAAGAGTTCACCTTCAGCTTTCTGCATCAGTTCATCCACATCCACACCTTCTTCATACGCCATCGTCTCGATGTCGCCGGCATAATGAATCAGCTGGCGCTGCATATATTTCTGCGCCAGGATACGGGCATGCGACTCTACATGGGCAGCCGAAGCCATGCCTGCAGAAATATCCATGAGATATTGTGCTCCTCCCACCTTATCCAGTTCGCCAGTCTTGGCTAACTGATCGGCAAGAGTCATGATATCAACAGGCCGTTCCTCCATGTTCATCACCTGGATAGCCTGATATATTCTCTTATGACGCGGGTCATAAAAAGTATCCGGCTTGAGCAACTCCGACACCACCGAAAAGGCATCAGAATCTATCATCAAGGCACCGAGTACCGCCTGCTCCACATTCACAGCCTGCGGCTGCAAATGGGCGTAGGTAGGATCTATCTGTACCTTATTCTTATTTTTATTATTCTCCGCCATCTTTATTGTTTTTTCCTTTCCTCGAAAACTTTTTTTGTTATAAATTCCAATTCTATAGGCGCAATACCACGATTATCGAGCCAATCTCCCATCTCGAGCAGACCGAATGCATCTATATCTTCCTTAGGGGAAAAAGCTGCATGACCAGATGCTTCATTCAAAAATCTGATAGCTGCAGTTCCTCCCTTTTTCACGAGAACGCAGAGTCCATAATAGAAAAATTTCATAGACTCCCATCTGTGGTCTTGTGGCTTGGAAACTTTGTTCACCATCGCAGATAACATTTTCATGAACATGCGTTCCTTATCAGCCTTATCCATATCTGTCATGTCAGAATTCAATATTTCCCTGATCTCATTATCATCACTATTTTGCAGATAAGGTTCTATTAAAGCCATTGCATGGTCAATGTTTTTATCGCCTTTCGATTCTGAAAAGAGCAAAGAGAAAGCCAGTCTGCATTCAACCTGTTCTTCCTTAGGATACTGTTCATCCATCTGGAAAGCCCATTCCAAAGCCTCTTTATAATGATGGAGTTTCAATAAGAGATCGGTCTTTTTCAGCTTGAGCTTAAACTGCTTACTCTCATCTGATTCTTCTTTAATCAAGCAATTCAATGTTATTAAAGCCGCCGGGTCTTTTATCTCTTCTTCTATTTCTAATTTCAACTCCGTGGCAGCCTTATAAGTTGGGCTTGTATTCTTAATCACGTAGAGATGTTCAAGCGCTTCATCATATTTTTCCTCCGATTTGTATGCCAATGCAAGCATCATATGCTCTTCGTCGGTATATTTTTCCAGATTACGCAAAATCTTGCTAACAAAGGCATAGTCACCTCTTTTAGCAGAGAAACGGGCCAGCGACAGGCGATACTTGTCATATTCCGGTTTTGCAAACAGTCCCATAGTAAAGAAAGGAATTTCCTTCTGCACTTCGAAAGGATTATCAAATGCCTTCCTCATTGGAGAGAGAGTATAGAATCGGTAGAGGTCCTGCACATAGCGATGACGAACCCTGATTGCACGTTTCTTCTTTTCCTCTTCAGAGAGATTCTCTTCATGTTCCATTACCGAATCAAGCAGTGTGACATTTTCAGAATCCTTTGCTTCTGTAGAATCAGTCTCATCCTCTACTGGCTCTTCGGTATTCTGCTCTTTTTCCACCTCATCTTCTTCGTCATAAAAAACAGGACCAGACACCATATTTTCCGGGGTAACATCCAATGATTCAATAAATTCCTTAGATGTATTATTCAATGAAAGAATGATGCTATACAGATCGGTATCACACATAGAGGCGCCTCTCAAGAGATTGTTGATGAAATTGCGATGCTGTTTCATCGTAGCCCGAACATTCTTGAGCGTAGAATTACGGACATAGAAAGGAACAAACCAATTATAGAGTGAATGGAAATGACCGAAGCTCTTCTGGTTGGCAAACTGATGATAATAGACATCAACTCCTATATCTTCTGAATTCAACATATAGTCGAAGGCTCCCTTAAGGGCATCATCAGGATTCTCCCCATCTGCTGAGAAGCAATTAAGTCCCAATTCACCCGTTTGGTCTATCTTTTCGGCCAAATCCTGAGTAAAAGAAGTGAACATGGTCTTCACCACGGAATGCATCATCTCCTTGCTATCCTTTTTACTTGTAAGACATAGACGCATCTGGCGTTGGAGATCAACACAGGCTGCCAAAAATTCATCATCCATGATCAAGCCAGCAGCAGAATCCCAATATTTCTGTTTTTCACCCGAATTGGTTATTGCACAGAAAACGAAACCCACCAAAGCTCGCTGGCGAACACTGCAAGTACTGTCGTCAGACTTGATTAAGCGCATCAAGACTGCAAGTCTAGGGGCATCCATGAATACAGAGCATGACAATGAAACAGCCGAAACAATCATATTGATGGTGTATGGATCTACCAAATCGGAAGCGATGATATCAAGTATATTCTTGACAAAATCATCATTCCATTCATCAGTTGTCAAAATATAAGAAAACACCATATTGCGATAGGCATTAAGCTGCTCTTGTATCTTTTGTCTTTCCTCGTCTATCTGTTCTTCAGACAAGTCTACCCTCAAATTTAGCATAGCTTCATCTGTAGCAAATTTCTCAAAGGTTTCCTGTACCTCATCAAAACTTGTCAGATTCTGAGCTCTTTTGCGAAGTGCAACAAATGTAGACTCATTAGCCAAAATCCATTCGTGGCGCATTTTACTATAGAGCTTGTCTATATCCATATCCAAATCTGAAGCAAGATCATAAAGTTCCCGATGTTTGAGTTTGCCATCTATATAATCATGATATAAAGCATCATATCTTTGTTCAATTTCCGCTATTCCAGGCAGACATGGCTCCAAACCCACTTCCTGGTCAATTATCTTGCGAATTGCCTCTATTCTGGATATCATAGTGACATTTTCATGCGAAAACTTTGTCCAGCTAAAATCTTCTCTTTTCATAAGCCGCTTATTTTTGTGCTACAGCCAGGTCACGACGTCTTGGTTCCATAGCATGTTCATATTTAAGTTTTGGAAGATTACTGATGGTTTTAGCATCGGCACCCGTATACTTTGTGATGATACTTGCATAATGCTGTACCCCACGACTGTTTATGCTATCAACAGCAATATTATACGCCTTGATAAACTTGGCAACTTGGTCTTTACGGCGCGGCTCTGAAAGTATTTTCTTGCGGAAAGCCACAACACCTAACTGCAAGTTCTTATCTCTGCTGTCAAAGAGTTTTACATGCTGTTCAAGTCGGGCTTTGGTAGCTTGAGGTTCTGGCAGCAACATGGCATCCATCTCGTTGTTAAGCAACATACGCAGACGGATGTTCAAATCGTTGATTTGAACCTTATAAGCATCATATTTAGGCTTACCGCTATCGATTGCTAAAGTAGCCAGATAATCAGTTGCAGAGTAGCGGGTCATTGCCACCATCTTATCTGACAGTTGTTTCAGTTCGGATATACGCGAACGCTTATTGGTGATAAACTGCCAATAAAGATTGGTAGAAATAGGGTACGTCAAAGCAGTACCCCGTTTCTCTATATGATGAGCACGAATCAGATCGGTCACGGCTCCCTCTACGCGCTTGCGCTCGATAGCAGTATCACAATCCATTTGTGCAGTATATCTACGCAAATGTACGTCTACACCTTGCTGCTGGAAGATACTGTCATCACATGCCAGAAAGATTGGCAGGCAGTCCATTGTTGGCATCACCGCTATCTTCAGCGCAGCACGGTCTAGGCTATCCAATCTAGCCTTTTCCTTCTTGCTCAAGCGATGACGTTCTGCTTCCGACTTGCCACATCCTGCAAATCCTATAGTCAGCAAGAGCATCAAGGCTGTAAACGTTTTGAACTTATTCATTATCTATCCTTTAATCATTTGTTATTCTACATAGAGAACCAATCCCTTCAAATATTCACCTTCCGGATGATAAATATTGATAGGATGGTCGGCAGGCTGGTGCAACTGGTGCAAGATGCGAACCTTTCTTCCAGCCTGCGCTGCAGCAGTAAACACAGCATTGCGGAACTGATCCTTCGTAACCACCTGAGAGCAACTGAAGGTAAAAAGGATGCCGCCCTTCTTAATACGCTGCAAGCCCTTTACGTTCAGGCGGGTATAGCCCTTCAACGCATTGCGTAAAGCCGCACGGTGCTTGGCAAAAGCAGGAGGATCAAGAACTATCAGATCATACTGCTGGTCATGTTCATCAAGATACTTGAAGGCATCTTCGCAGATAGCCTCATGGCGTGCATCTTCAGGGAAATTGAGCGCAATATTCTCATTGGTCAATTCTATCGCCTTGGCACTGCTGTCTACGGAGTGAACAGCCTTAGCCTCGCCTCTCATCGCATAAACAGAAAAACCGCCGGTATAGCAGAACATGTTGAGCACGCTCTTACCCTTGGCATAATGCTCGAGCAGCGAACGGTTCTCACGCTGATCTACGAAGAAACCCGTTTTCTGACCACGCAACCAGTCGATATGGAATTTCAGTCCATTCTCTACAGCAACATCGTCAGCATCACCTCCCAGTATAAAGCCATTTTCCTGTCTGAGGTCAGCCTTATATGGTAAGGTTGTCTCACTCTTATAGTAGATATTCTCCAGTGCTTCGCCCATCACCTTCTTCAAGGCTTTGGCTATCTCCATGCGGCAAACATGCATACCCACACTGTGAGCCTGCATGACAGCAGTAGGACCATAGCAGTCGATAACAAGTCCCGGCAAGTTATCGCCCTCACCATGGACCAAGCGATAAGTAGTATTGGATGAATTACCGGCAATACCCAAAGCGAGTCTCATCTTATATGCCGAATCCAATCTGGCACACCAGTACTCCTCATCAATCTCAATATCTCTAAAAGAAAGAACACGTACAGCGATAGAACCGATCTGATAATGACCTATAGCAATGAATTCACCACTACGGGTAAACACTCTCACAATGTCGCCCTCCTCTATGCCCTCATCCATTGTCTGGATAGCACCCGAGAAGATCCATGGATGAAAACGCTTGAGCGATTCTTCCTTACCTTTCTTTAAATATACGCTTTTATACATATTTATATATGAAGTTTCTTACGATTATCAATTTCTATTCCTTACCACCTTATATCATACCCTGAGTTCATCGAGCTCGTAATCGCCTGTAGCAGACAAACGCTTAAATTCCTCATACAGATTAATGCAGCACCAGGCATCTGTAGCTGCATAGAGAGCCTGCGATTCCTTCAAATCGCTAGCCTCCCAATTGCTCAACCGTTGCGCCTTGCTGATTTTCTGGTGAAACAGGTTAGCATACAGTTTCTGCAGACTCATGTCTGCGATACCAAAGTTCTTAGCAACATCCTGCAACTCGATAAAGTAACCAGCCTTAAAAGCAGCTCGCTTATGGAGCTGCAGCAAGTCATCGTGCCAGGAAAGTCCTACTTTTGGCACGGTGGTATCTTCGAGCAAGCGAATGATGGCAGGAGTCATGCCCGTATGATGCAGGCGGAAGAGATAACATGTATCATGTGTACTCACCTGCAACAACGAAACATGGTAAGCCTGACCACGCTTGAATGATGGGCGCGTTTCAGTATCCACGCCCAGTATATAATGGCTAAGTAGGTCATTAACAGCCGCTTCTGTATCTTCAGGCGTGTCAACGACTACGATTTTGCCAGGAAACAAAGCTCTTGGCAAATTCGTGATTGCCGCCTTGTCGAAACTAGTGAAAATAATCTTCATTATGCTTTTTATTCTTTACAAGTTGCAAAATTAGAAAAAAAAGATGAGAAAAAGAATTGTTTTCTCAATTATTTTCGCTAATTTTGCAGATAAATTATTCAAAAATATATAAAATGGCTAAAAAAAGAACTGAAAAAAAGACCAAAACCTTTAGCGAAGCTATTGGTTTACAGTATATTTTCAACAATACTATCACTGACTTTTTCATAGGATTAGCCTTGGTAGTCATTGCTGTGGTTATCATCATCGCTATGATCTCCTTTCTCAACACAGGAGCCAATGACCAGAGTTTGCTCGAAAATCTGAAGCCGGGCGAATGGACCAACACAGAAAAACAGTTTCAGAACTACTGCGGATCCTGGGGAGCCATTGTATCCTATTGGCTCATTGCCACCAATTTCGGATTTCCAGCCTTCATGCTCCCATTCTTTGTCATTATGGTGGGATTGCAGATGATGCATGCCTACAAGCTGAACCTGTGGAAATGGTTCTTCTGCATGATTGTGGTCATGCTATGGATGTCGGTAACCTTTGCCAAGTTCATCGCACCTATCATGCCAAGCCTCACATTCAATCCGGGCGGAAAGCACGGACTCTATGTCGTGCAGAATCTGGAGAACATCATGGGTCCTCCAGGACTTACTGCCATTCTTTTCTTCGTGGCGGTAGCATTCCTCACCTATTTCACCACTGAAACCATTACGGTAATCAGAAAAGCACTCAACCCTATCGGTTATATATCAAATAAGGTGAAATTTGAGATTACTAACCATGGAAAGAACAGGAAAGATACGGAAGCTATCGACGAGGTATACGCCAACGCAGCATATGGTCCTGGCACAGAGGATGAGAAAGAAGAATATAAGGAAGAAGAACCTGCCAAAGTCATCGACCTGAATCTGGATCCGGACCAGACTTTCGCAAACCCGGACACACCTTCTACGTCTGTTGAGTCAGAGGCAGACGGACAGGAAGCTACAGGAACAGAAGGTGATACAGACAAAGATGAAACCATCGCTATAGCCAACGGCACGCAGAACGAGAATATGTCACTCATTGCACGTCAGCGCGAACTCCGTACAAAACGGGCTGAAAAGGAAGCATTGGAAAAGCAAGCTGCCGAGGCTGCTGCAGCTTCTGAGCATATAGGTATGGACATCTCTGTAGCCACAGCCGACGAGAAGGCTACAGGCAACACCTTGAGCAATGCAGAAGTACTGAATACTCCGATCAATCCGAAGGAGCCGTTCACCAGATATAAATATCCGGTACTCAACCTTCTGAAGAAGTATGAGGATGACGGCGTATCCATCGATGAGGAAGAGCAGCGCGCCAACAAAAACCGCATCATCGAGGTGCTGGGCAACTTTGGCGTACAGATCAAAACCATCCGTGCTACGGTTGGTCCTACCATCACACTCTACGAAATCCAGCCTGCAGAAGGCGTACGTATCTCTAAAATCAAGAATCTGGAAGATGACATCGCCTTGAGTCTGGCAGCTCTCGGCATCCGTATCATCGCTCCTATCCCAGGTAAGGGAACCATCGGTATTGAAGTACCTAACGCAAAGGCGAACATCGTTAGTATGGAAAGTACTTTAAACTCAAAGAAATTCCAGGAAACCAAGATGGAGTTACCTATCGCTTTGGGTAAGACCATTACCAACGAAGTGTTTATGGTTGATTTGGCAAAGATTCCTCACCTGCTTGTTGCGGGTGCTACCGGACAGGGTAAATCTGTAGGTTTGAATGCCATCATCACCTCTTTATTATACAAGAAACATCCAAACGAACTCAAACTGGTTCTCATCGACCCTAAGAAGGTGGAGTTTAGCGTCTACTCCCGTATTGCCAATAAGTTTATGGCTGCGGTTCCTGATGAGGAAGAACCTATCATAACCGACGTAACCAAGGTGGTTAGAACCCTGAACAGTCTGTGTGTACTGATGGATAGCCGTTACGACTTGCTCAAAAAGGCAGGAGCACGTAACATCAAAGAATACAACCAGAAGTATATCAACCACAAGTTGAAGTTGACAGATGGACATGAGTATATGCCATACATCGTGGTGATTATAGATGAGTTCGGTGATCTGATCATGACAGCCGGCAAAGAAGTAGAACTTCCTATTGCCCGTATCGCCCAGCTGGCACGTGCCGTGGGTATCCACATGATTATTGCCACCCAGCGTCCTACAACCAGCATCATCACGGGTAATATCAAGGCTAACTTCCCTGGCCGTATCGCCTTTAAGGTTACATCTGCCATCGACTCAAAGACCATTCTTGACCGTACAGGAGCCAACCAGCTGATTGGTCGTGGTGATATGCTCTATCTCTGCGGCAACGAACCTGTACGTGTACAGTGTGCCTTTGTTGATACACCTGAAATCGAGCGCATCAACGAGTATATCTGCGAACAGCCTGGCCCTATCGAACCTATGGAGTTGCCAGAACCAGCTAATGATGAAGGAAGCGCGGGTGGAAGCGGCAGCATCAGTGCCCGCGAACTGGATCCGTTCTTCGAAGAGGCAGCCCATGCGATTGTTCTTTCACAGCAGGGTTCTACCAGCATGATCCAGCGCCGGTTCAGTATCGGCTATAACCGTGCAGGACGATTAATGGACCAGATGGAAGCTGCAGGCATCGTAGGTGCAGCACAGGGCAGCAAGCCTCGTGAGGTACTGATACAGGATGAAAACCAGCTTAATAATCTGTTAATGGCACTTCGAAACTCTTAATTTTAGTAAATAACTAAGGGTATGAAAGAAGATAATATTGGAAAAGGTTAAATTATTAAACCCTGAAGCCGTGAAAACGTCTAAGAGAGAAAAGACGTTTTTACGGCTTTATGATAGAGTATGAAATTTTAGAAGATATAATATAACATAGAATTTTAAAAGAAAGGAAAAGATAAAAATGAAAAAGATTTTAGCATTGGCTTTCGTTGCAATGATGAGCATCGGAGCCATGGCGCAGACTGCGCAACAGGTACTTGATAAGACCGCTGCCGTTATTGGCAACAAAGGTGGAGCTAGCGCCAACTTCAAGATGAGCAGTTCTAAGTATGGATCAGCAAGCGGCAGTATTGCCATCAAAGGCAACAAGTTTAACGCCCGTACCCCGCAAGCCATCGTCTGGTTCAACGGCAAGACCCAGTGGACTTATCTAAAGAAAACCAACGAGGTGAATGTCAGCAACCCTACACAGGCTCAGCAGATGTCCATGAACCCTTATACCTTTATTAATATATATAAGACTGGTTATAAGTCAACGCTCAAGGCTGCAGGCAGTAACTATGTAGTACATCTCGTTGCCAATAACCAGAAACGTTCTGTAGCCGAAATGTATATCACCATCAACAAAAAGACACATATTCCATCAGTTGTCAAGATGCGACAGGGCAATACCTGGAGTACCATCACGGTAAGTAACTTCAGAGCCAAGAGCGTTTCTAACAGCACATTCAATTTCAACAGCAAGGAATGTCCAGGAGCTGAAGTCATCGACCTGAGATAATCGCCTGAAATATCGTATAAAGTTTATTTTCAAATAGATTCCCCGCCACAACACTCCGGTAGTGTGACGGGGAATTACTTTTTTCAAAAGGGTTTTAGTATCAATAATTTCCAAAAGCGAATCATAGACTCTCTCTTTTTAGTACAACAAATCTTAAAACAACTATGTAATTGTAAAATATTCAAAAATACTTTGGAATTTTTGCAAAAACATTTGGCAGATACAAAAGAATTGCTTATCTTTGCATCGTCAAAATATAAAAACAAGTAATTATGAAGCAGACAGAAGCCTATCAAAGACTCGTGGAGAAAGGCATCCGACCATCACTCCAGCGTATTGCCATCATGGATTGGCTCATCAAGCATCCCACTCATCCAACTATCGAGGATGTGTACAAAGGATTAGCCGAGAGTATCCCAACATTGAGCAAGACAACCGTTTACAACACACTCAGAATGTTGAGTGAGCACAATGCGGCTCAGATGATCACAATCGATGAACATCGCGTATGTTATGATGGAAATATTAATAGCCACGTTCATTTCTATTGCAGAAATTGTGGCAAGGTAATTGACTTTTTCGGCGAACCTGCTCCAAAAGTGGAACCAGGAAAGGAAATTGAAGGAAACATCGTATTGGAAGAACAGCTCTACTACAGAGGAATCTGTGCAGAATGCGCTAAAAAAGGCGTAAAGTCACCTCTCACAGAGACTGTTCACTAATTCAAAAAACAATAATTATACAACAACATTTAAAACAAAAGCATTATGAAGAAAAAATTTATTTGCACCGTTTGCGGTTACATTTACGAAGGTACAGAAGCACCAGAGAAGTGCCCTATCTGCAAGGCTCCAGCCAGCAAGTTCAAAGAGATGGAAGATGCAGTAGATGACGATATGACATTTGCTACCGTTCACGTTCTCGGTCAGGCATATAAGGATGGCGTTAATGAAGACGTTATCAAGGGTTTGAAGGACCATTTCAATGGTGAGTGTGGCGAGGTAGGTATGTATCTTGCGATGGCACGCCAGGCAGATCGTGAAGGCTATCCTGAAATTGCAGAGGCTTACAAACGTTATGCCTATGAGGAGGCTGATCACGCTTCTCGTTTTGCAGAACTTCTCGGTGAGGTTTTGGGTGATACCAAGAGCAATCTTGAGGCTCGTATTGCAGCAGAGAAGGGTGCTTGTGAGGATAAGTTCCGCATTGCCAAGCTTGCTAAGGAGCAGGGTTCAGATGCTATCCACGATACCGTTCATGAGATGGCTAAGGATGAAGCCCGCCACTGTGCAGGTTTTGCAGGTCTCTACAAGAGATACTTCAAGTAATAGATTTTAAAAGACGTAACTTTAAAAATTATAATACGATTATTTAGTATTGTAAGTCAAGAAAACAGGAAAGCCGATTCTTGTATAGTAATATACTTGAATCGGCTTTCTTTATGTGATGATAAATATGGTTACTTTGTTTCAGGAACCAGGAACTTGTCTCCTGTTTGCTTAATAAGTTCCTTGGCATATTTCTCAGGATACCCAGGACGAACTGGGGTTGCACCTAATCCATAAGGAGTCTTCTCGAAACTGCCATCTTTTTTGGTTGGCTTGATAATCATGTCATTATACTTCACTACCATAAACTGGAAGAGCTGTTGCCAACGCGCCAACATCTGCTGTGCCTTCTCAATACCATAATCATTGAGATACTTGACAGCAGCCTGTGGATCCTGTGCATACAGTTCCTGAGCCTTAGCCTCAACACCTGGCTGTGCAGCAAAATAGCTGTTATCCAGACTATCACGAACCTCCTTCAAAGTTGGGAACATCTGGCTGTAACGAGGATAAACCATATTGCTGGTCATATTGCACACCCAGTAAGCATTCTTGAAACTGAAATTCACTGCATCTGCTCCCGGTGTGTTATAACACTCAGGACGAACTGTAGAAGAACAGTAGATTGGTGTGAACGCTACCATATTGGCATCATCATTACCAAACCAAAGAACACCGCCAATCTCTCTAGGCATCCATGAACGCATCTGGCTAACAAAAACAAAACCACTCTGCTGGGTGCTGACCGGTCGTTCGTTGAAGCACTGCTTTCCATCCACCTTAAACATCAATGGAGTTGGCCTGTAAGGCATCTGCCAGATACCACCCCCGATATCAGTGCCATCAGCAACAGAAAGAGGTGTACCCTCATAATGGTCACGCATGCAAGCCTCAACATCAGCAACACTCACCTTCTTGTTTGGAACCACCCAGAGAGGCATATCCTTCGCATTAGGATCCTTGCCCAAAGCCCAATCAAGATAAGGACTCATATCATAGAAATGATTCAAAAGAGCCCAAGCACGAGCATCGCAGAAACGACGTCCTGAGAAATCAGGCTTAGCATATGCCATTTTCCATGAGAAATCAGCATCCTTGCCCTGATACCATCCCTTACTACGAGCAAAAGAAACGACATCCTTGGCATACATCACGTTTTTCTTGTCCTTCATATTGAACTTGCCGATGCGACTCTGGTTAGCATGTGCACAAACTGCATTATCAGGAATACGGAGAGCTACCCAAACCACGCCCTTAGAACCTGGTCCCTTGCCCATCATCTCCATAATCCAAGCTTCGTTCGGATCACAGATGGTAAAGGTCTCGCCTTCTGAATTATAGCCGTAAGTATTGGCGATGGTTGTCATCACTTTGATAGCCTCACGGGCAGTCTTACTACGCTGCAGGGCAACATAAATGAGTGAACCATAGTCCATGATACCTGTAGAATCAGCCATCTCCTCACGTCCACCATAAGTAGTTTCACCGATGGTGACCTGCCATTCATTGATATTGCCAATCACATTATAAGTCTCGGCAGCCTCCGGAATCTCACCATGATATTTATTGGTATCCCAATCGTAAATCTTACGCATCTCGCCCTTAGCATGCTTACCGGCAGGAAAATGACAGAGATTTTGGAACATACCATAGTCATCGGCACTATATGAACACATCACAGATCCATCAACCGATGCTTTTTTCCCTACTATAAAGTTGGTACATGCCTCAGCCTCAGAGACACTGCCCAACATAGCCACAGCCATCAAGGCAGAAGCAAAAATCTTATTCATAAAATATACCTTAATTTATATATACAAAAAGAGAAGAGCATTTGAATTCTTCACTCTTCCCTCTTCATTCTTCACTTATTCGCAAGCCTTGAAACTCATATCCAAGCCCTTCACACTATGTGTCAAGGCACCAACTGAGATGAAATCAACTCCCTGCTCTGCATAATCGCGGATGGTATCGTAAGTGATACCGCCAGAAGACTCAGTCTCATACTTACCTGCGATGATGTCTACTGCCTTCTTAGTATCAGGCACAGAGAAGTTATCGAGCATGATACGATTTACACCACCATGCTTCAATACCTGGTCAAGTTCATCGAAACTGCGAACCTCGATTTCAATCTTTAGGTCGAGGCCCTTCTCCTTCAGATAAGCATGGCAACGGTCGATTGCGTTATCGATACCACCAGCAAAATCGATATGGTTATCTTTCAAGAGAATCATATCAAAAAGACCAATGCGATGGTTCATACCACCACCAATCTTCACAGCCTGCTTCTCCAACATACGGAGACCTGGAGTAGTCTTACGGGTGTCAAGGATATGAGTCTTTGTACCCTCAAGACGCTTTACATACTTAGCAGTCATGGTAGCAATGCCACTCATACGCTGCATGATATTGAGCATCAAACGCTCTGTCTGGAGCAAAGAACGAGTCTTACCCTCTACAATCATTGCAATGTCACCCTTCTTAACATGGGTTCCATCCTGAAGCAACACTTCTACCTTCATGGTAGGATCGAAACGGGCAAATACCTTCTTTGCCATTTCAACACCTGCCAACACACCATCTTCCTTGATAAGCAAGTGGCTCTTACCCATGGCGTCTTCTGGGATACAACACAAAGTTGTGTGGTCGCCATCACCGATATCCTCAGCAAATGCCAAGTCTATCAACTTGTCTTCTAATTGATCTACGCTTAACATATTATTAATGTTTATGTTTAATGTTTATTGATTACTTTTCCGTTCCACAGGGCACGAAGGATGCCTTCCTCATCGCGTTCCACCCGGATTTCGCCGCCTAACCATTCGGTCATCGGCAACTCCTCGCGAAACTCGAAGTAGTTCACCACCCTGCCCTCTTGTATTTCTACCACAGCCTGCTGCAATATCGAGCCATCCGGCAATATCACCTGATGGGCTCCGCATCTCCTCATTTCAGCCATATCTTAAACATCCAGACTAATTACTCGTCATCTGAATAGGTTTATCAGGCATAGAAACCGGTGCACTGGTCGGAGGCGCCAAAGCTCCATCCGGACGCGCTGGAACACTCGGACCTGGTATACGGGTCTTACGAGCTGTATCTACTTTTGCCGAATCAGAAGATGCTGCAGAAGAAGAAACCGGTGCCACCTTTTTAGGATGCATACGGATGAGACGAATCTTATTGACAAACATCAGTTTAAGAGTCGTCAAAGAACCGGCATCAGAACTGAAGCCACCCTCATTCAACATAAAGTACCCCTTTATACATTTGATTCCAAGGCTATCATTATCAGCGAGTTCTACACTATAGTGCTGAGCACTCTGAATATGAATTACAGTCTGTGCCACACTATCGTTCTTGAACCGAACAGCCAGCAAAGCGATACCATCACGCATACCATCCTGGAAAATAAACTGCGATTCGAAATCAAGACGGAACCGGTCACCCTTATGGAAAGCAGTATCAGCTTCAATTTTAAAACTGCGACTGTTGAAGCCCTCATCAGGCGAGAATACCATCGACGTAGCATCCTTCCAGATATTGGCAGTATCGCCAACAGCAGTAAGATTGTCAAAATCACTATTTCCTGTACTGTTTCCACCCAATGCAACCACCTCTTTATCCAATCTTTCAGCCAAATCCTTATACACATCATGCAGCAATTCTGTATGGCGCATATAATAAACCATCGAACTGTCGAAGTCTGCCGAGGTGACATCATGTTTCTTCAGTACAGCCTCGCGATAAGCCAGACTATTCTTCTCACTACCACCGTCTTCGTTCTGCGCCATAGCAAGAGCGATGTGATAATCGAAGAGAATATCCGTCATCTTTCCTTTAGAGAGCACATCTCTTGGCAGCGAAGGCTTGCAAGAAGCGAAGGCTGCACAAAAGGTTACTATCCAACAGAGATAAAGAAAAGCTTTCTTCATGATTACTTGTCCTCCTTATTTTCTTGAGATTGAGACTTTATCTTTTCTTCAGCAGTTTCAATAAAAGAAGAATCTTTAACCTTCTTCTCCTTATCATCACCTCCGAGAGCTTCCAGTTCTTTTCTACAGAAAAGCAAGAGAGAAATGATGCCGACTGATACACAGGAATCTGCAAAATTGAATACAGGATCGAAGAATGTACCATGCTGTCCACCCCAGAAAGGGAACCATTCAGGCCATGTATAGGTGAAGAACGGAAAACGGAACATATCAACCACCTTGCCCATGAGCACGGGTGCATACCCCTCGCCGAAAGGCACAAGATAAGATACATAATAAGGTGAGGCACCGGTGAAGATAAGTCCGTAGAAGATGGAATCAATCATATTGCCAATTGCACCTGTCAGAACCAGCGCCACCAAAATGATGTATAACAAGCGATAGGTACCACGCTTAATGATGCGATGCAGATAAATGCTCAACGCACAGATGGCTACCAGGCGCAACAGACTTAGCCAGAACTTGCCGATAAACGACATACCCCAAGCCATTCCGTTGTTCTCTACAAATTCGATATAAAACCAATCAGTAACACGAACAGACTCGCCAAGGCAAAAATGGGTCTTGATGTACACCTTGATAATCTGATCGATAACAAGAAGCACAACCACCATTGCCGTGACGAGCCATCCGTATTTAATTTTACTTGTTTTCTCCATTTATTACTTTTTTCTAGCCTCCTTAGAAGCTACACTCAAAGTGGCATGAGGTACAGCACGCAAACGCTCCTTAGGAATCAACTCACCTGTTTCGCGGTCAATACCATAGGTCTTGTTCTGGATACGAACCAAAGCTGCTTCCAATCCCTTGATGAACTTCTGCTGACGCTGGGCCATCTGGATGATTTCTTCCTTGCTTTGTGCTTCACTACCCTCCTCAAGAGCCTTGTAGGTTGGTGATGTATCTACCACATCATTACTGTCTGAGTGGTTCAGCTGAGCCATGCAATCATGATAAGTCTGCTTTGCCACCTTCAATTTCTCATCAATAATAGCGCGGAACTCCTCGAGCTCCTGATCGCTATAACGTAGTTTTTCGTTAGCCATAGATGTTATCTATTATGTTATTTGTTAATGTTTTTAGGAAATAAGGGCTAGAAAGTTAGAAGCAAGCAGTTTGGAAATGCTTCTAACTTCTAACTCCTAACTCCTAACTATTTAATTCTTCTCTACGAGAATGTTCAACTTAAAGTCATCAAACTCAGTCTCAACACCTGCGTTGTCGCCGATTTCGATACTGTCTGCTAATACCTGACCCTTGATGTAGTCGGCGAATGCCTCGATGGCTGCGTCAGTCGCCTCATTAGGAGCCACAGTTACGTTGATGCGGTCGGTAATCTCCAGACCTGTCTCCTTGCGGAGGTTCTGGATACGGTTGATCAACTCACGAGCCATACCCTCCTTCTTCAATTCTGGGGTCAACTCTACCTCAAGCGCTACGGTCAGATTGCCCTCGTTAGATACGAGCCATCCTGGAATATCCTCAGAGATAATCTCCACGTCGGCTACCTCTACCACGGCTTCCTGTCCGTCGATATTCAATGTGATGTTGCCTGCCTTCTCAAAGGCTGCAATCTGGTCCTGATCGAGCGCTGACATCTGGGCAGCAACACCCTTCATCAGCTTGCCGAACTTCTTACCCATCACTCTAAAGTTACACTTCACCTTCTTTACGAGAATACCCTGACCCTCAATGAAGTTAACCTCCTTCACGTTCACCTCGTTCTTCAACAGTCCTGCTACTGCCTCGATGTGTGCCTTCTGTACATCATCTACTGCAGGAATCATGATCTGCTGGAGTGGCTGACGCACCTTGATGTTCACCTTGCGGCGCAAAGCCAATACCATAGAAGTAATCTTCTGGGCGATGGCCATACGCTCCTCCAGGTCGGCATCGATAGCAGCCTCATCAGCTACAGGGAACTTATCGAGATGTACGCTCTCCAACTCGCCGCCCAAGTCGTGATACAACTCGTCTGCATAGAATGGAGCGAATGGTGCCAGCAGCTTAGCCACTGTCATCAGGCAGGTATAGAGAGTCTGGTAAGCACTCAGCTTATCCTCGCTCATCTCCTTACCCCAGAAACGTTTACGGTTCAGACGAACGTACCAGTTAGAGAGGTCATCGTTGACGAAAGCATCGATGAGACGGCCTGCGCGGGTTGGATCATAGCCAGCCAACTCTCTGTCAACGCCCTTGATGAGGGTATTGAGTGAAGAGAGAATCCAGCGGTCAATCTCTGGGCGCTTCTCGAATGGCACCTGAGCAGTCTCTGCATCGAAACCATCTACATTAGCATAGAGGGCGAAGAAGCTGTAGGTATTATATAAGGTACCGAAGAACTTGCGACGGGTCTCGTCCACACCATTAGGGTCGAACTTGAGGTTGTCCCAAGGCTCGCTGTTGGTCATCATATAGAAACGAACAGGATCGGCACCATACTTGTCAATCATCTCGAATGGGTTGGTTACGTTACCCACGTGCTTACTCATCTTGTTACCCTTGGCATCGAGAACGAGACCAGAAGAGATTACGTTCTTGAAGGCTACGCTATCGAATACCATGGTAGCGATGGCGTGCAGAGTGAAGAACCATCCACGGGTCTGATCCACGCCCTCGTTGATGAAGTCGGCTGGATAGAACTTAGGAGGAATAGCATATCCCTCGTAGGTGCTGTGGATGAGTGCATCGCGGTCTGCCTCTGTGCCACGGGCCATCTCACCCTCGAATGGGTAGTGGAGCTGGGCGTAAGGCATTGAACCTGAATCGAACCAAACGTCGATGAGGTCGCTCTCACGATACATTGGCTTGCCCTCCTCGTTAACCAATACAATCTTGTCAACGTATGGACGGTGGAGGTCAATCTTATCATAGTTCTCCTGACTGTAGTCGCCAGGAACGAAACCATTCTCCTTCAATGGGTTGCTCTGCATGATACCGGCAGCCACAGACTTCTCGATTTCAGCATAGAGTTCCTCAAGGCTGCCGATGCACTTCTCGCCACGGTTCTCGTCACGCCAGATTGGCAATGGAGTACCCCAGAAGCGGGAACGTGAAAGGTTCCAGTCGTTCAGGTTCTCGAGCCAGTTGCCGAAACGGCCTGTACCGGTGCTCTCAGGCTGCCAGTTGATGGTCTTGTTGAGTTCTACCATGCGCTCCTTGCGGGCTGTATCCTTGATAAACCAGCTATCCAATGGATAATAGAGGATAGGCTTGTCGGTACGCCAACAGTGAGGATAGTTGTGCACGTGCTTCTCGCTCTTGAAAGCCTTGCCCTCCTGCTTCAACTCGTAGCAGAGTACGATGTTCAGGTCTTCAGCCTTATCAGAAGCCTTCTTGTCCCAGACGCCATCCACATTAAACTGTGGGTCGTAGGCATTCTTCACGTAGCCGCCTGCGTGATGAGCATATGCCTCCTTGTTGACGCAAGCGTTCACGAAGTTGGCATCGAGGTCTTCGATGAGATAGAACTTACCCTGGAGGTCAACCATTGGGCGGGTCTCGCCCTTCTTATTAATAAGGTAGAGAGCTGGGATGTTGGCATCCTTAGCCACCTTGGCATCATCGGCACCGAATGTAGGAGCGATGTGAACGATACCTGTACCGTCATCGGTAGTAACGTAGTCGCCGAGGATTACACGGAAAGCCTCACTCTCCATCTCGACGAACTGATCGCGACCATCCTCAGAAGCGAACAACTTCTCAGGATGAGCAGCAGCATATTCTGTTACGAAAGCCGGTGCGAAGAGATCAACCTTCTCGCATGGCTTTACCCATGGCAGGAGCTGCTCGTAGTGCATGCCTTCGAGGTCGGTACCCTTCATGTGGTCGACAATGCGCCAAGGGCACTGCTTCTTCTCCTTGTCGAATGGCAGGAGATCGCCTTCCTTGCACTCCTGGTCTGCCTTCAGATATGAACCAACCAGAGCCTCAGCCATCACGAGTGTCATAGGCTCGCCATTGTAGAGGTTGTAGGTCTCGATGGCTACATAGTCAATCTTAGGACCCACACAGAGAGCCACGTTTGATGGCAAAGTCCAAGGTGTAGTGGTCCATGCGATGAAGTATGGCTTGCCCCACTTGGTCCACTCAGCCTTAGGATCCTTGATGAGGAACTGGGCTGTGGTGGTGAGGTCCTTAACATCGCGATAGCAGCCAGGCTGGTTCAACTCGTGAGAGCTCAAGCCTGTACCTGCACCTGGAGAGTATGGCTGGATGGTGTAACCCTTGTAGAGCATCCCCTTGTTGTAGAGCTGCTTGAGGAGCCACCAGAGAGTCTCGATATACTTGTTATCGTAGGTGATATAAGGATGATCGAGATCTACGAAGTAACCCATCTTCTCTGTCAACTCGCGCCACTCAGCGGTGAACTTCATCACGTTCTCGCGGCACTTGTGGTTGTAATCCTCAGTAGAGATATACTTCTCTGAAGCCTTGTTGTCGATATCCTTCTTGGTGATGCCGAGTTCCTTCTCGACACCGAGTTCAACAGGGAGTCCGTGGGTATCCCATCCCGCCTTACGGTGAACCTGGAAACCCTTCATGGTCTTGTATCTGTTGAATGTATCCTTGATACTACGTGCCAACACGTGGTGAATACCCGGGTGGCCATTAGCTGATGGAGGTCCCTCGAAGAAGATAAACTGAGGGCAGCCTTCACGCTCGTCGATAGACTTGTGGAAGATATCATTTTTCTCCCACGCTGCTAGTACGTCATTGTTTGTCTGAGTCAAATTCAGACCGTTGTGCTCGGCAAATTTCTTAGCCATATTATCTTATATTTTTATAATGTTTTTACTTTTGGGCGCAAAGTTACAAAAAAAATATGTTTTACCCAAAAATAGAAAGACTTTTTATATAATTATTTTATTATAAACGAAAAAGTTAGGAGTTGGAACAGTGCCCCGACTCCTAACTTTTTATTTCCCGTTTTATTAAAACTTCGCTGCCATGTATTATAAATTTTCAGCCTCTTGCAGCCAGATGGCAGATGCAGCATCACTAGGCATACGCCAGTCGCCACGAGGACTGAGGCTTACACTACCTACTTTCGGGCCGTCTGGCAGACAGCTGCGCTTGAACTGCTGATTGAAGAAACGGCGCACGAAGGTCTTCAGCCACTTCTTAATGGTTTCCTCATCATAGCTGTCAGGATCATTATCACTGATCTTTACACGCTCCAGTTCGGAATCAATAAATGCCTTCTTTGCCAACATGTAAATCTTGGAAGGACGGAAACCGAAACGCAGGAAATAGTAGAGGAAGAAATCATGCAGTTCGTATGGTCCCACCAAATCTTCCGTCTTCTGCTTGATATTTCCATTCTCATCTGCCGGAATCAACTCTGGACTGATAGGAGTATCGATGATATCACGAAGGGTGATGCGGCTCTGTTCGTCTACCCCACTCTCTGCAACATGATTTACGAGATGTCGGATCAGGGTCTTAGGAATGCTGGCATTCACGCCATACATGCTCATGTGGTCACCATTATAGGTAGCCCATCCTAATGCCAACTCTGAAAGGTCGCCGGTACCGATAACCATACCACCCATCTTATTGGCTAAATCCATCAGAATCTGGGTACGTTCACGAGCCTGGGAATTCTCGTAAGTCACATCATGCACACTGGCATCCTGACCGATGTCCTCGAAGTGCTGGGTTACAGCCTTGGCGATGCTGATTTCCTTAATGGTAATACCAAGACTCTGCATCAGCGAGATAGCATTATTGTAGGTTCTGTCTGTGGTTCCGAATCCCGGCATAGTGACACCTACGATACCCTTGCGGTTCATCTTGAGTTTATCAAAAGCTTTTACACAAACGAGTAAGGCCAGCGTAGAATCCAAACCGCCGCTAATACCGATTATTACGGTCTTGGCATGGGTATGAACGATACGCTTGGCTAGTCCCATGAGTTGGATATTGAAAATTTCCTCGCAAGAGGCATTCATATCGCTGCTGGTAGGAATAAACGGATGAGGATTCACCTCACGTTCCAACACAAAATCGCGTTCATTTTCGGTAGGATCGGCTTCGATATTACGGATATTGAACTGACCGCCGAGAACAGAATACTTAATATTGCGCTGGGCATTTACATAAGTAGAATTCGTACGACGCTCAGAGCGGAGTTTCTCTACATCTATCTGTGAGATAACCATCTGCGGTTCAATAGAGAAACGTTCACTCTGTGAAAGTAAAACTCCATTCTCATAAATCAGGGCATTTCCGCCATAAACCACATCCTGCGTACTCTCACCGAATCCGCAGGAACTGTAGATATATCCGGTCATGGTACGGGCACTCTGCTGGCTGAGCAGACTCTTCAGATAATGATGTTTTCCGATGAGTTCGTCGCTTGCAGAAAGATTGAAAATCAGGTCTGCTCCTGCTAGCGCCAGTTTGTTGCTAGGAGGAGCCGGAGCCCATACATCTTCGCAGATTTCCACACCAAACTGTACGCCATCGAAAGTTTGAAAAATCTGAACATCAGGCATCAGTTTCACCTTATGTCCGGCATAACGGACTTCGCAATCTCTCAGGTCCTGAGCCGAGGCAAACCAGCGTTTCTCATAAAACTCGCTGTAGTTTGGAAGATATGTCTTCGGTACAATACCGAGAATCTGTCCATGCTGGATAACGATACCACAATTGAGCAACAAGTCGCCCGCTATCACCGGCGCACCCACGATAGAGATGATATCGAGTTTGCGTGTGAAATCGAGCAACATCATCACTGCCTGCTCAGATGATTCAAGAAGCATCTGCTGACGGAAGAGATCCTGACAGGAATAGCCCGTAACAGAGAGTTCCGGAAATGTAATGATCTCTACACCCTTTCCCTCAGCCAGCGCTATCTGTTCCTCTATCTGCTGGGTATTGAAAATGACATCCCCCACCTTTACGGCAGGGATGGCACTAGCTACCTTAATAAATCCGTACTTCATAATAAATTACTTTATTGTTACCTGTGTAGCACCATAGCCATACTCCTGGAAAGAAGCATCCTGATAGGTGCAACTCTTATAGCGATAGTTCAACTCATGAATGAGAGTCTGGCGCAACACACCTTCGCCCTTTCCATGAATAAAGATAATTTTCTGTCCCTTCTTTTTCTTATATTCCTCCATGGTCTTCTTAAAGATATCCATCTGATAATGAAGAATATCTGCAGAATTCATTCCAGCAGTTGTTTCAAGCACTTCATCCGCATGAAGATCTATCACAAGGGTACCATCATCCTTCTTGCTTTTCTTCTTGCTGGTGTTGGCGACAACCTTCTCATCCTTATACATCTGCTCTTTCAGACGCTTGGAATCGATAACCAGCGGACGGGCTATTTCATCGTTCTCTACAATCGTAAAGAGATAGGCTGGAGTCTCGAAGAAATCGTTCTCTTCGAAAAGATGAAGTTTGTAGAATTTCACGGGATCGAGACGGAACTGAACATCTGTTGCCGGCTTCAGGAGAAATGGCTTGTCCTTCTTGTAAGCTATCATCTGGATGGCGATATGCTCCATCTCGTTCAGAGCCTCACGACCGAATTCCTCGATGAAGAGTTTGGTATTCGGTTCTATTTCTCCCTCTGCTTTCAGAGTCCATGCATTTCCCTCAGCCACAAGATAGGTATAGTGGAGATAGTAGTTGCTGTCATTCACCATATAGGTCTCGAAACGGGTATTGGTTACGTCCTTGATGTTGATAGGTACAAAGGCGAGATAAGCACTGAGTTTGTTGCCACCCGTACGTTCCTGAACCGGTTTCACAAAGGTTATCTCACGGTCGGCAGCATCATATTCCTCTACATCCATATCCACGTCATCGTGATCATTCAAGATAGCCTTGATACTCCGGCTGTCCTGATGCAGTTCGGTATTGGCATGCTCCTCAGCCTTCTGCTGCGCATCCATCTTAGCCGAAATCATCTTGCCCATGGAGTATTCATCCTGCTCCACCACAACCACCTCGTTGATAGGCATCGGAATCTCAAAACCATCCTCATCCTCAACGAGCACAATATTTTTACCTTGGAAGCCGGCAACCTTTCCGCCACCCACTTCGCTCAAGAATCTGACTTTATCTCCTTTTTTCATAATCTATTAATAATTTGTAATTGCAAAGATACAAAAGATATTGCAAAACAGGGCTTATTTTAATATTTTTAATGCTACTGATAAAAATAATCCTGTAAAAGATGCACCATGTTAGATATTTTTCCGTATCTTTGCAAAAAAAAGAAATAGTAACGAACCCTTTAAACTGAAAAGTTATGATTACATTTCCTTGCGCCAAGATCAATCTTGGTTTAAATATAGTTAGCAAGCGGAAAGATGGATACCACAATCTTGAAACGGTGTTCTACCCTATTCCGCTGACCGATGCACTTGAAATCAAGCTCATGGGCGATGAATTCCCTAGCGATGTTCCTTGTGATCTGAAGATTACAGGTAACGCAGTAGACTGCGATGAACAGAACAATCTCGTTGTAAAAGCTTATAATCTCCTGGCTGCCGACTTCAGGATTCCACGCATCCATGCTCACCTGGTGAAGCGTATTCCTTCGCAGGCAGGTTTGGGTGGCGGTTCTGCCGATGCAGCCTTCATGATCCGTTTGTTGGACGAGCGTTTCCGCCTCAACATCGGTAATGCGGAGATGGAAAAATATGCTGCCAAACTGGGCGCAGACTGTGCCTACTTCATTTCTGCTGACCCCGAAGATGGTGACACTGCATGCTATGCAGAAGGTATCGGCGAAGAACTGATGCCGGTAAGTGGTCCTGGCGATAATCTGAGGGGCTATCATCTGGTTGTGGTGAAGCGCGATGACATTGCCGTCAGCACCAAAGAGGCTTATGCAGCCATCACCCCACAGGCACCAGCCAAATGTTGCCGCGACATTGTACGCCAGCCTATCGAGACTTGGAAAGAGGAACTTGTCAACGATTTTGAGGCACCTATCTTCAAGATGCACCCGGAACTGCCTGAAATCAAACAGAAGCTGTACAAACTGGGTGCCGTATATGCAGCGATGAGTGGTAGCGGAAGTGCCATCTTCGGTATCTTCAAGCATAAACCTGCAAATATAGAGGAACAGTTCGAAGGAATGTTCTGTAAAATAATGAAACTTTAATTTTGTTAATAATTTACTCTAAATATAATGAACGAAGAAACACATCAGAAACTGATGACTATCAAGCGAAGCTTCCGCTTGCTGATGAACGGTCCGGGATCGCAATCTATGCGCGATAAGGGACTGGGATATAAACTGAATTGGGGCGTACCATTCTATGAACTGAAAAAGATGGCTGAGGAATATGGCAAAGACTATGACCTCGCCATCGAACTGTGGAAGGAAGATATCCGGGAGTGCAAGATTCTGGCTACACTCATTATGCCTGCCGATAAGATGCTTCCGGAAATCACAGATTTATGGATGGAACAGGTACAGAGTCAGGAGATGGCAGAGATGCTTGCCTTCAACCTTTTGCAGCACGTAGATTATGCGCCTGTCATCGCCTACCAGTGGATAGCAAGTGATAAGCCGCTCTATGAGATTGCCGGTTTCCAGCTCCTTGCCCGTCTTTTTGCCAATGGGAAAGAGCCTAACGAGCGTGGCATCAACGAATTCCTGGATCAGGCTGCCACAGCATTGCAGGGTGACAACATGGGAATAAAACATGCTGTCTCTAATGCGGTTCTCCGTTTCTGCGACTTCGGTGAAGATTTCGAGAAAATTGCAAGAGGCGCACTCAAGGGTATCTACGAGATTTAACGCTTCTGCAGATGCGGTCAGAAACAGGCCACAACCCTGCTGAAAATACGTCCCGACGTAGCATTTGCTGCGTCCCGACATACAAAAAAATACGTCCCGATGCAGCAAATGCTACGTCGGGACGTATTTTTATGGCTAATTTCGCCATTACATGAAATACTTCTGGTATTCGTTTTCGAAGTTCGGAGTGAAAACACCCTTGCCGATGTTTTCGCTGATTTCATCCTTGGTCCAGAATCTGCCACCGGCCAATTCTTCCTGGCTCGGTTTCACTTCGCCATCATATACACAGCGATGTACATAAACCAGTTCCTTTTCCCGCTGACTCTCAAAGACATAATGTCCAAGAGATTCCGGTTCAAAATCAGTGATACCCAATTCTTCCCTTACCTCGCGATGCAATGCCTGACTCACACTTTCGCCTAAATCAACATGACCGCCGCAGGCTGTATCCCATTTATCCGGCTGGATATCCTTCCAGGCTGGACGATGCTGCAGATACAGGTCACCCCGGCTGTTGAATACATGCAGATGAACTACCGGATGCAATATCTTGCTTCCGTCATGGGCATGACCGCGGGTAACAGCGCCCAGGATGTTGCCCATTTCATCTACTATCGGAAATTCCTCGTTCTTATTATCTATCATCATTTTAAAAGTTTATAGTTAACAGTTTATAGCGGCTTCGCCGTATAGCAGGGTTGCCGTATAGCAAGATTGCCCTATAAACTATCAACTCTTAACTATTAACTTTCTAAAGCGTTCCGTATTCATCAGAGTAGCGCAACATCTGGTCGACATAGCTCTCCTCATAATCCAATACCACGTCTGTAATTTCGCCTTCTTCATCCATCTCCAGCGTCATCTTCGGATTGATGAATCCCTTGTATGGAGCGAGATTCAGTTTCTTGTATCTTGCCAGTATCTCGCGATGCAATTCCGGATCAATATTCACGGCATACTTCTCTACCAACAGGCGGGCAGCCTCGAAATCACCCTCACTCTTGATGCGCTGAATTTCAGCAAGCAACTCGCCGAAGAGATGGCGGAGCTTGGCATAATCATTAATCTTCACATAAGTCTTCGTCGTAATGATATTGCCCTCACTGTCCTTCAAAGCATCCTCGGCAGAAGCATAGTTCATATCCATCTTCACCAGTTCCACAGCACCCTCGGCATGTTCCATCACCCACCAGGCTATCAGCGCACGGTTGCGCATGTGGGCTTCCTCTATCTTGTCGCCTTCCTTGATGCGGATGGTCTGGGTGAGCAGACCGTTCATCAGATAACCGTAATACTGAGCCTTGTATGCCTCATCATTCGGTGTCAGACCCAGTTCTACCAATTTATGGTCTGCAACATAATAGAGTCCAAAAAGATCGGCTCTCGCCTCTTCTATCGTACTGCCATACGCCTTCAGTGCATCAGGGTCGGTACCAGGCAAAAGCTGTCCGCTACCATGTCCCAGACACTCATGCAGGTCGGTATGCAGATCATCTGTAATATCTTCGTACTGATTCATCAGACTGATGGTATCCTCGTCGATAACGAATTCATCGCGGAAACCATTGCCTTGAGCTGCCTTGTTATATGCCTCGGTCAGGTTACCGATGGTCACACTCTTAGAACCATATTCCTGACGGATCCAGTTGGCATTCGGAAGATTGATGCCGATGGCAGAAGCTGGATATTCCTCGCCACCCAACATCGCCGCACAGATGACATTGGCTGTAACACCCTTCACCTCCGGCTTGCGGAAACGTGGGTCTACAGGTGAATGGTCCTCAAACCACTGGGCATTCTGACTGATGGTCTGGGTGCGCTTCGTTGCTTCAAGATCCTTATATTCTACGATGCCTTCCCAAGTACCTTTCAGTCCGAGCGGATCGCCATACACTTCGATAAATCCGTTGATGAAATCAATCATTCCCTCGTGCTGCTGCACCCAGGCAATGCTGTAACGGTCGAAATCCTTCAGATCGCCTGTACGGTAATACTTCACCAGGAGATCGATGAGATGTTTCTGTTCCTCATTCTCTGCATATTTCTGAGCACGGAGCAACCAGGAAACAATCTCCTTGATAGCTGCGCCATAGAGTCCGTCTTCTGTCCATTTCAGCTCCACCAGTTCACCATTACGCTTGGTCAGTTTAGAGTTCAGTCCATACGAAGGTGCCTGTTCGTTGCCCTCTTCCTTCATCCTGGCATAGAAACGTTCTACTTCTGCCTGAGAAACATTCTCATAGAAATTGCAGGCTGAAGTCTGTACCAGATCCTCGCCATCCGTCTGATTCACGCGCTTAGGCATAACTTCCGGATTGAAGATGACAGGCACCAGAATGCCCAACAGGTCTTCCTTGCTCTGTCCCTTGGAAAGAGGCAGATATTCATCGGCAATCGCCCCAACCATCTCATAGAAAGATTCCTCTGAAAATCCTGGCACAAACTTTTCACATCCATAGTGATGATGGATGCCGCTGGCAAACCAGACACGCTTCAGATAAACTTCGAAAGCCTTGAAATCTTCGCTTTCGCGATTACCCTCGTAATGACGGTATACAGCCTCCAGGGTTTTACGGATGCGCAGGTTGTATTTGCCCTGCTGGTCGAAGGTGATATCACGTCCCAAGAGGGTTGCCTTCGACAAGCAATAAATATAAATTTTCTGTGTGAGCGACAGGTTTTCGAAACCCTTCAGCTCATAACGGAGCATCTGGATATCGGCAAATCGCTCTTGAGTGTTTACATTACATTTTGCCATTTTTATCTGTATTTACCATGCAAAAGTAATACATTTTTTCCACATACCAAACTTTTCCTCCTGTTTTTCGCTCTTTGCAAAGTTTTTTACTTGAAATATGCACTTTTTCTTGGAGAAAACTTTTATTTATGCAGATTATTCATTACCTTTGCATGAAAAATCAAAATAAAAACATGCCGGTAAAGGCAGAAATCATAAAACGGCAATCATGCAGACAAACGAGATATTAAAAAGCTATTTTGGATACGATTCCTTCCGCCCCAACCAGGAAGCGATTATCAGAGAGGTAATGCAGGGACACGACTGTCTGGTTCTCATGCCGACTGGTGGTGGAAAGAGTCTGTGCTACCAGGTTCCCGCATTAGCGATGGAAGGTACCGCTGTGGTCATTTCACCGCTCATCAGTCTGATGCACGACCAGGTGGAGGCGCTCAAGGCAAACGGTATCCCGGCAGAAGCACTGAACAGCGGAAACGACACGACCGATGAACTCATCATCCGCCGCCGATGCGAGAAGGGAGAACTGAAACTTCTTTATGTTTCGCCCGAAAAACTCATCAGCGAGATACCTTATTTATTCAGCAACATCAAGATTTCGCTCTTTGCCGTTGACGAGGCCCACTGCATCAGCCAGTGGGGACACGATTTCCGTCCGGAGTATTCGCAACTCGGTATGCTGCACGAGAATTTCCGCAATGTCCCGGTGATGGCGCTCACAGCCACAGCCGACAAGATAACGCGCGAAGATATCATACGCCAGCTTCATCTCAATGGGCAGACGTTCGTAAGCAGTTTCGACCGTCCCAACCTCTCCCTCACCGTAAGACAGGAGAGCACCAAAAAGGCAAAGCTCCAATACATCACCCGCTTCATCAGTAATCATCCGGAAGAAGCAGGCATCATCTACTGTCTCTCCCGCAAGAACACCGAAATGGTAGCTCAGGAACTTATCGATCTGGGTATCAATGCCGCAGCCTATCATGCCGGAATGACTGCCCAGACCAGAGCATCAGTACAGGAGCGGTTCAAGATGGACCAGATTCAGGTGGTATGTGCTACCATCGCTTTCGGAATGGGCATCGACAAGAGTAATGTGCGCTGGGTAATCCACTATAATATGCCTAAAAGCATAGAGAGTTTCTATCAGGAAATAGGTAGAGCCGGAAGAGATGGAGCACCATCAGATACCGTGCTGTTCTATTCGATGGCCGACATCATCACCCTCCGTTCTTTCTGTGAAGAAAGCGGACAGCGTGATGTGAACATGGAGAAACTGCGCCGCATGGAGGAATATGCCGAATCGAGAGTATGCCGACGACGCATTCTGCTGAATTATTTTGGCGAGACATCATCCTGCAACTGCGGCAACTGTGATGTTTGCAAGAATCCTCCACGCACCTTCGACGGCACCATCAGAGCCCAGAAAGCCCTGAGTGCCGTGGTCCGTTCGGGTGAGCATATTGCAGTAGGTACCTGCATCGAAATTCTGAGAGGCATGCATTCTTCTGCAGTTGTGAAAAACAAATACAACGAGATGAAAACCTTCGGTGTGGGCAGGGATACAACATCTAAGGACTGGAATGCTTATCTGCTGCAGATGCTGCAGATGGGATTCTTCGAGATTGCTTACAACAACCACAACTACATGAAGGTTACCGATTTAGGCTGGAAGGTACTGAAGGGAGAACACCATGTTTCACTGGCTTATATCGAAGAAGATGATAAAGCCACCCGCCCACAGAAAACGGTACGCAACAGAAAGGGCACCATCGCCCAGCCGGGAAATCTCATTCCTGAGGTGCATGCCGAACGTGTCATCTTCCAGGAAGACTCGAAAGGCGTGGAAGACAAAGGGCTCTTTGAACACCTCAGAAAGATACGCAAGAACCTTGCCGACGAACAGGGTTATCCTCCATATATCGTACTCAGCGACAAGAGCCTTCATGAACTTGCAAGGATGAAACCTACCACCAAGAATGCCATGAGCCTGATCAGTGGTATCGGAGAATTCAAGCTCAATAAATATGGCGATACCTTCATCAAGGCTATCAGGAAATATACAGGACTATAAGATCTTGTCATCCTATCTTCCATTCCAGACAGTTCACCTCGTCCTTCACCGAGAAGTTCAAGCCTATCTTCACCACCTTCTTGCCGCTCATCTTGAAGGCATCGGCATAGTGCCTTGCTTCTATCTGGGCTAGGGCCTCCTCGGCACTCTTGTTGAACTTCAGTTCCATCACGTAGATGGTATCTGCCGTTTCCATCGTGATATCGATTCTGCCCTTCGCCGTATGCGGTTCCACATGGATGCTATAGTTGGTGAGCAGGGCAAACATGATGTAGAGCGTCTGCTGCCAATGCCCCTCGTAGTGGGTGTTGTCGCAGTAAGGCACAGTCTCCAGAAAGTCGTTCAGCAGGCAGAAGGCAGCATCCATATCCCCCTTCTTTACCAATACCGACATCTTGGCGATGGTCGTGTTAGCCTTCGCAGACTTGTCCGTCAGATAATGAGGCAAGAGACTACCATACAGCCCCACCCTAATCTCCTGGTTAGGCAATGCCAACTGATACAACTTTGTCGGTTTGTCATATCCCTTGATGGTGACATACCCGCTCTGATAGAGCAAAGGTACGATGGTGGTCATCGTTTCTGTGGGGGCATCAAAGTCCTTCTTGCCCACCTCTATGGTCTCGCCAAGGTCTGCAGGCAGGAAATCATACTGTCTCATCATATTGATGAGATAGGTAGGTGTGCCCGATCCGAACCAGTAATCATCCATTTCCTGCTTGGCAAAGCAATTCAGCAAGCTATAAGGATTGAACACATCAGGAGATGGCCAAGTGAAGTGATAACCGTCATAATGATCTTTAAGCTCCTGGATGGTCTCCTCCCTGCTCAGTTCAAGATGCTCGGCAAGAGCGTCGATGTCATCGCTCATCTGGGTCAACAGTTCCTCTTTGGTGATACCGCAGATACCGGCATAAGGCTCATCCATGCTCACGTTGGTGATATTGTTCAGCTCGCTGAAGATGCTCAACTGCGAAAACTTCGTAATGCCCGTCAGGAAAACGAAGCGAAGCAATGGCTCGCAATCTTTCAAAGGACTGTAGAAATTGCGCATCGTATTACGCAAGACATCGAGTTTTTCCTTCTCGTGAGCCACATCCAGCAGCGGTGCATCATATTCATCGATGAGCACCACCGCCTGCTTACCAGTCTTTGCTGTAACAGTTTTTATCAAGTTGAGCAAACGAACGTTCGGATCTGGAGAATCACAATCTACTCCAAACCTATCCTCATTTTCCTTCAATATATATAAGAGGTATCGATCCAGCTGTGCCTTCTCCATATGTTTGCCTCCAGCCAGGCTGAAGTGCAGCACGGGATAAGTATTCCACTCCTTCTCCAACTTTTCAATGGCAAGACCCTCGAAGAGATCCATTTTGCCCTCAAAATAACTTTTGAAGGTGGAAACCAGCAGCGACTTGCCGAAACGGCGTGGTCGGCTCAGGAAGAAATACGTTCCATCGGTATGTGTCATCTGATAGATGTATTCCGTCTTATCTACATAGAACATATCCTCCTTGCGGATCCGTTCAAATGTCTGAATTCCTATAGGATATAATTTTCTTGCCATAATCAAACGCAGTCTAATGAAATTTATTTCAGTTTTTCTTGCCTCAAAAAGTCAGGCTGTCCAGACTTTAAACAGATTAATTCACAATTATACTTTCTACGGAAATCAACTTTCGCTCTTTCAACCACAGACCTTCCTGTGTTTGCAGGAATTTTATTTGCAACAATCCTAGCTTTCGTCCATTTCGCTCTGTTCTGAGCAAACAAGGGATAGGACAATGTTGCATCAAGTTGTTTCACGGCATGAGCCACATCAGAACCTTTCAGTTCAACAAATACACATACTTTTTCATCCGTGCAGGTTGTTGCTACAACAAGCTTGTCACACTTGTCCTTGTCAGCACCTTTTATAATGTTACCATCTACTTGATAAGCCACACAGTCCATCGGAGGAACGAAGTTCAGCAAATAAACTGTCGAACGCTCCTTCAGACTGATTTTCGAACATTTTCTAACTTCCTTTTCAGCCAGATAACCTGCCAAAAAACTATTATTCATTCCCATATATCATCTCATCAAGTTCAGAAGATAATTCAGATATTTCATCAGAAAGAGAATCAAGATAATCACCCATAATAAAATGGTATTCATCATCCACGATATTCTCCATTTTTCCTTCATCTGTCATGCAGTATGCCGAATACCATGAAATCGGGATTGCATATTCCAGCATTTCTTTCATTTTCTCATCAAGCTTCTTTTCCTTAGCCAGTGCCACCTTCATCAGCACATTCAGAGAAGTCAGCACATACGGACTATGGGTGGTCATAACCACATAGCTATTTGCCCCCGACTGCTCATAGGCCTTCTTGATATTCTTCACAATCTCCTTCACCATCGCAAACTGCGACTTCGGAAACAGATTTTCTTCCAGCTCCTCAATATACAGCTGGGCGAATTTATATCTATACATCTTAGTTCCCTTAATCACATCATCCGCACTGATTTCTTTATTCTCATCATCCAGCATAATCTTTGCCACCAAACTCGTTAAATCAGTAAGGCTCGACTTCGGAATCTTCCCCACCTGTCCGGTAATATAATCCACAAGCACAGCCAACGGCAACGCCGACTGTATACCGCTTGAAGCATAAACAGGCGCTATCGTTCTACCCACCTTCTCAAGCACGATTCTGTCAGAATCCGTAACCTTATCATAATAATATTTCATATTATCATCAAATGGAATTCTCAGCGGATGCTTGATATCATATTCCTTCTTCGCCTCCTGATATTCCAGAAGATAATTAAATATCGAATCATAGTCAGATGAGCGATAAACCTTATCAATGTTCTGAATAGCCGAAACCAGATTGCGTTCCGAAGGAATAAAACTCAGTTTTGCATTATAGCGCTCAGTTTTGAAATTCGCTTTCTTTCTGATTTTCACATTCGCCTTCACGCCATCCATCTCGATGGTAAGGCAATCACCATCATAAAAGATATAAGAATCAGCAGCAAAGAAAGCATCATCGAAACGATGAAACTTCTTCAGCTCTTTCAGGAATCGGCCATAATGGGTATATTTCTTCAGCAGATTCTCGCCATCAAGCATGATTCGCTTTTCTATCCATCTACAGAAGCACAATATTTTCATAAAGGTACTCTTTCCCGAAGATTGTTTACCCACAATAAGCATTACGGCAGACAAAGCGATGTCTCCCGTATCAACAATTGGGCCTATATTTTTAATTCTTACCTTAGGCATATCTATAATAATGAATGTTCAAATGCAAAGTTACGCAATAAAACTCAAAAATGCACTTCTTACTTTATCTTTTTATATATTTTTACACATTACACCCATATAACCTTTCCCCCATCAAGTCACCACTCCATCCACCACCCCCACAAACGCAAAAATCCCGGCCCAGAGATTCCTTAGAATCTCCGAGCCGGGAATATCTTGTATTTATATTTAGAGGATTAAATATCCATTTCCGCCCTCCTGGTGTGTAGGATGACATCCAGCACCAGGTGGAACACTATCCATACAGCGATGTCGATGCCCAGGATATACGTGATGTTTACGTGGCCGATCATCAGGAAATTGAGCAGGATGAACATCAGCGAGAGCAGGCAGATAGCCACCATCACCTGTCTCACCCTCAGTCCGCATCTCAGCAGTTTATGGTGGATGTGGCTCTTGTCAGGCAAGAACGGATTCTGCCTGTTTCTCAGTCTGTGACCCACCACTCTCACCACGTCGAGCAGCGGCACCAGCATCGTGGTAAAGGCAAACACCATGTTGTAGTCAGACACCACATGCGGGCTCACATCCACCGTGCTCAGGTGAATCATCAGAAAACTGATGATGTAACCCAGCGACAGCGAACCCGAATCGCCCATAAAGAGCTTCCTGCCCCTCATGGCATTTCCAAACACGTTGTAGAACCAGAAAGGGATAATCACACCCAGCGCCGCAATGCAGAGCAGGGCGAAGGAAAACAGATGGAGCCAGATGTGCAGCCCCGCCAGAGCCACCAGCGAGATGCCGCAGAGTCCGGAAGCCAGTCCGTCGATGCCGTCAATCAGGTTGATGGCATTGGTTACATATACCACGATGAGCACGGTGAAAGGCATGCCCACCCATGGCGACAACTGATAGATTCCGAAGAGTCCGTCGAGCGACTTAATCCACACGCCCGAAGCCACGAGCAGTGATGCCGCCACTATCTGCACCAGGAACTTCTTCTTGTACCCCACTCCAATCAGGTCGTCGGCAAGTCCCACCAGGAACAGCATCATGCTACCCACCAGCAGCGCCAGGAACTCATAAGGCACCTCCCCGTGCATCGACCCGCTGCTCAGTCCCATCAGATGATATATCAGCACCAGGCCGCCCATGGTAATAAGCATCACAGGGAAGAACGAGAGTCCGCCCAGACGGGGAACCGGCGCATGATGCACCTTTCTCTTATCCGGCATATCAAAGAGTTTCTTCTTATGCGAGATAAGGAGAATGTTAGGCAACACCAGCATGGCGATGGTGACAGACACAACAAGTGCTACCAGCAGAAAAATATAAATTGGTTGAATCATAAAAGTAAATAGTCTAAATTGTTACTTTTTATAGCATTATCTATAGTTGCATGAAACGTTTACGCTTCCACTCCTGATAAAGCAGCATAGGCAGGGTAACCACAATCCAGCCACATCTCTTCAACTGTTTTTTCGGGTCGCAGAAGATGCGGTAAACAAATTCCAGATGAGCATCGAGCATCCATTTCGGCGCACGCTTCTCATCCTGTCCGCTGTAGAACTTAAAGGCAGCCCCCACGGCAATCATCACCCCTCTTTTCAGATAAGGTTTCAGTTTGCTCATAAAGATTTCCTGTTTCGGAGCGCCCAGCGCCACCCAGATGATATCCGCCCCATCCTCGTTCACCATCTTTGCGATGGCAGGATAGTCAAACTCATCCACAGCCTTGAAGGGCAGTTCATAGAAGCTCATGTTCTCTACCTTCGGGTTCATCGCCTTCAGGTTCTCTTTTAACCCGTCGAGTGTTCTCTGATTGGTACCCATAAAGAACATCCGGTATTTCTGCGAACTGACCAAGTCCTTGAAAATCTGGCTACCGCAGTATTGCGGATACCTTTTACCATACAGCCATTTGATGTAGAGCGGCACATATCCGCTGTCACAGATGGCAAACATACCGCCATTTACAATCTTTAAGTAGTCTGGCTTTCTATTAGCGTTGTTTAGGATTACTCCATCCGCCACGCATATATAGTCAGACTCGTTTTTTGATAATTGTTCATCGATTCTTCGCCCTACTTCCCGAGGCGAGAATTCATAGTTGATATTAAAGTATTTCTCCATAAGCAAAACTGCATTTTTCAAAATCAAGATAACTCCTCACAAATTCGAGCTAACTGTTTATTAATAGTTTGTACATTAAATATCGTAGTCGACAAACGAACTGATTCTTCAGCTAAAGATATTCTCAATTGCTCATCGCAGATTATTTTTTCCATTTGTTTAGCCAAAGTCTCCACATCTCCAGGATTAAAAAGAAGAAGATTCTTTCCATCTTCTGCGATATCAGGAATACCACCAACAGGAGTTGTAATCACCGGCAATCCATACGCCCAAGCATCCAGTACTCCCATAGGAAAACCTTCGGCATAACTAGGAAGACAGAATGCCATTGCTCGTCGGAACGCCTGATCTTTATTCTCTCCAGAAACCCAGCCTAGAAAAACGACCTGATGAACAATCCCTAACTTCACTGCTAAAGCTTTACCTTGTTCTATCTCACCATTACCTGCAAATACTATTTTCCAATCAGGATATTGATAAGCTATACGAGCAAAAGCCTTAATCATATCATCATATCCTTTTCTATGATTCACAGTGCCAGCATATAGAATTTCTTTCTCTTTTATATTTATACTAGTAGAATTTTCTCTATTTAAAGTAACCTCCGGACACGGATTATACAATACCGTAACCTTATCTGGAGAAATACCCAGTTCTTCAACCAAAGCATTTCGCCAGAATTCCGAAAGAACAATACATCTATCAGCCGTAGAAAAAAGATACTTATATCTATTACGTAACGAACTTTTTATAGTACTATCAACTGAATATGCATGAAAATGAGCAATGATTTTTTTACCCATCATTTTTGCCAAAGGCATCATCAGGCACTTACGTTTTGCAGAAGTCCGCTCACTAAAATGGAAATGAACGATGTCACAAAATGGCAACAATAGCATATATAGGCAAAAAGCAGAAAAGAAGTACCATAATTTCACCAATGCAGTGCCATCTCTATGAGTCTGAATCCACACACAATGATATTTTTTCCATTGCTCCCCTTTCTCGTGCTGTTTGATAACAGCAGTTATGCCACCTCGCGTTTTTCTACTTGTAGCTACAACTAAGACTCTTACCATCCTTTTTATCTTCTTATTTTAAATAAAATAAATAAAACCCTTTGCCAATTATGCTTCATAAGCCAAAAAATTATCTGCTGCAGTTTAGGCAACTTATAAGTTGGATATGCAGCTATAATATCTTGGGTAACTTTGTTAGTCAACATTTCTGACACGATTTTTTCACGTTCAACAGATGGATATGAAGACATTAAAATATCACCAACCTGATGACGTACATAACGAATAAACATACGATCAATACGTTCTTTGATTTCACCAGGATATTGAAGCAGAGCAGTTCTTCTAAGCAGTTCCTGACGATTAGAGATAAAGAATGGAAAACGATCAGTACGGACCTTCTTTGAAATGGAAGCAGTATTATTGTAATAGAAATAAAATATCTCCGGCATCTTAACGACAACAGAGACATGACCTAAAACATCTAAATTCCAAATCAAATCCTCTGTTATAAACTGTCTTTCTGACACAAATCTCAAGTTATTACTTTCTATTATACTTCGCCGATAAAGTACGATTTTAGCAGACATAGCAATATGACTTTCTATAGGGTCTTCAGCGCTAGAACTAATCATATCCATAGCAAAGTTCTGAATACTAGCCTTATCTGTCAGCACTTCAAAAGAGCCATAACTGTTCATCGTTTTTACAACACCAGCATCATCTATAGTCTGGATACCAGTATAAACCACATCTGCATTAGCCCAAACAGCTGCATTATACATAAGTTCATAGGTGTTAAGTTCAACCCAATCATCAGAATCACAAAAAGCCACATATTCACCTTTTGCTACTTTCAAGCCACTATTACAAGCCATTCCTAATCCCCCATTTTTCTTATGGACAACTTTTATGCGAGAGTCACGAGCTTCATATACATCACACATCACAGGACAATTATCAGGACTCTCATCATCAACCAAAATGATTTCGATATCATGTAATGTCTGATTAACTAGAGATTGAATACATCTATCGAGATATCTTTCGACATTATATATTGGGACAATTATTGATACTTTAGGATTCATCATATATATTTTTTATTTATCGTGAAACAAGAATACTTTATAAGTTACAGACTCTCGTGGAATGCCATAATTTTTAAAAACATTCCAACATGTAGCCATCCACATGGCAATAATAAAAATATGAGCATATTGTTTATACTTATTACCAAGTTGCCAGAAACAAACTAAAAGCATTGATGCAATAATCAATTGATAAAACTCCAAAAACATGACAATTCGAATAAATAAATGGCTCGTATTACAAATCAAGAAATATCCACAACCATAAATAAATGCAAAGAAATACCACAAATTGAAATACTTCACTTCACCTTCATATCTTTCTTTCAGCAATGGACCAAACCAAGTAATAGCTAATGCTATTAAAAAGTAAGATAATTGCATTGGTCCAAACGCTTTTGCTTCCTTAGTATAACCGCTTCCAGCTATTGTTGCAATTCTTTGGGTATAGTCATCATAGCCAAAAAAATCTGTTAAATTCTCGATATAAGTTACAAAGCCTTGTAAAATAGAAGTCATTCCTAAAAACAGACAAGCAAACAGCAAACAAACGCAAATATTACGATATTTTGTTATTTCTATAATTTTTGGGGGAATATATGCAAAGACAAACAGCGGCATTACCATTAAAGCAGAATGATGAATCAAAGATGCCAAGAACAAAGAAAGAAAAAATGGAATAGGCTTTCTTTCTATGATGAATCGACTTGCAAAGGTAAATATACAAGCAGCAGTGACTTGTCGCATACCATTCGTCATATCCCAAAAGAATGAACTACCAAATAAAACTATTGGTAAAGCAGCAAGAATATAATAACTTCCTTTCAATGCCCTTACTAAAAAATATATCTGCACAAAAGCCACTAATCCCATACCAACAGTATAATGAATACCTGCTCTATGTATTGATTGCACAAACAAAACCCACAAAGACTCTTCCAATCTACTCTTACCAATATATCCGGTTTTAAAGTTATGTATATAACTCAAGCAATCAACTCCCACATTATATCTAATACCACATATCACTGCAAAAAATAACATGAAATACCAGATATAGTACTTGGACCCTAAAGATCCTTCACCATAGTTATTCGCAGTTTTGGCAAACCAACACATTACCCATGCGAACATTACATATATTAAGATATCAAATAGAAACATATTACCTTAATTTTATATCTATATATTTTTTCATATTTTGATATGCACGCTGCATTGAATAATTATTATCCAACGGAACAGATACATGCATAATCTTTTGAATCCAATCTTCAACTGATACAACAACATCAAAATTCTGCATTCTTTTATCAGTATGATATGGATTGCGAGTTATGATAAGCGGCTTATGCAAACCTTCTGCATCAGCTATCGTTGATAAACCGACACAATAGTTTAACTTATCCTGTTTGAGAGGACAAACGATAGCCTTGGCATGCGCCATCGCTTGCAACATCTCAGGATATACATTGCCACTATTTTCCGTAATAATGACTTCTATATTAGGGATATTCTTACACTTCTCTACAAGATCTTCATAGTTCTGTCCTGCATGAGATCTAGCAGTCATAATTTTCAACTTGGCGCCCGTTTTACGAAAAGCTTGTATTAAAGTATCAAAATCTCGGTTTTCCTTTCCTGTAGAAACAAAATAGCCTTCATCTGATGTATCTACTTTGCTGTAAAAATCCATATCTGCTCCCCATCCAGGGACAGAACATTTCTCCCTACATGTAAAACCACCTTCTATGGTTTCTTCCATACTCTTTTCGGAGAGGAAGAAAAGACGACTAACAGACATAATACAACGCTTATACAAGTATTTCTTCCAACCATTACAGTTCGGAGTATGATGCAGGTAAGCGAAGACTGGTATATTCAAAATATGAAATGACGACAACAGCAATAAGAGAACATGACAGCCAATATTTAAGTTTGGTATGAAAATCGCATCAGGTTTAACCTTCCAAACGAGTTTGAGGTCATTCAGTAAACTCTTTCTTTCCTGTTCCCAGACAACTTGCTTACTATCCTTCTCCATTTCTACCGCTCCATACAACCAATGAGATGGAACTTTTCCTTGCATATAGAGATTGTGAGTCTGAGCTTCACCAATATATAAAATTTTCATTTGCGAATTAAAGACTTTATAAATCGACCAACTTTATTAGAATTAAAGAAATATCCTTTTTTCATTTTAAACTTATCTGACCATGACATCCACGTTGCAGAATAGTGATGAATGGTATAAGTATAATCCGTAAGTTCCATTTTGGAACTCATAAACTCAATAGGACAGAAGTACTCCCAGGGGTAAACTGTAATACTCCCTACCTTTGTTGGCTTATCTACATGAGCAGGCATTCCATGTTTACGAAGTACCTTGGTTACAATAGGAACAATCGGAATTTGCTCCATGTGACCATCAGGAAATATATAATGAGTATTTTCATAATACTCCATAACTTCTTTAACAATAGGATTATGGGGTTCTATGGAAAATCCTAATCCAACATTAACCTGATCTTCCGCATTAGGTGTAGAAGCATGCTTCTCTACTGCCATCCAAGCACCAGAGTTAATAATATCATCCATATTACGAATCACCTCTACATCTGTGTCAAAATATACTCCTCCATTATCATAAATTATCTTTAGGCGTGCATAATCGCTCACGTAAGCATACTTTTTCACGTCATACGCTTCCTTTGTAAAAGGTATGATATTCACATCAAAGTTGTCTTCATTCCATTCCTTGATTTCATAATCAGGAAGAAACTTTTTCCAACTCTCTATATATCGTTGGTATTCTGCAGGAATAGAATTACGTCCAAACCAACAGTAATGTATTATTTTTGGTATCATATTCAATAAAAAATATTTTCGTTCAACCTAAATATCTAATATGCATTTATGTTTTTCTTTACGATTATAAATACCTATAATTATGACAATACTGCGTTAAATTAACATTTAATCGTCTGTAAATCAATAACTTATATTAAGAAATGCTTATGAAAACTTAACTATAAAAAGTTGGTCAAGTCGCTGATTTTCAGTAACTTT